>R06__coassemble_154_pt1 | contig 26252 bp, 21 predicted proteins | sample R06__metabat2_high_PE_023 | metagenome-assembled genome bin R06 | reverse complement strand
GCACGGCCCTCGGCACGACCCTCGGCACGGCCCTCGGCACGGCCCTCGGCACGACCCTCGGCACGACCCTCGGCACGACCCTCATCTAATCCCTCTTGCTTGGCTGTGTTCATAACGTCATTCTGAATGCGGATATTGTCGAGGTGATGTTCGTAGGCCTGACGTTCCTCGGGCGTCATTGATATATACCTGAGCTTTTCGCGAGCCTCTTGCAAACCTGGGACCTTGGTGTCGGGCTTGATAATGCCGTCTTTGATATAGTCCATCCATTCCTCAATTGGAGTCTTGGCCAGTTCGTTGAACTGATTGACCCTGATAAGGTAGTACTCAGGAAAGATGACGCCTGCAGGCGATTTGCGGAATGTTCCCTGCTGACGGCGGCTGATCTGCAAAATATCATCAGTGAACACACCCTTGAACTCGGTGCGACCGTGATAGAGATAATCCTTGCCGGTGCCAAGATCGAAATAGAGTATGTTTATGGAATAAACTTTTTTGACTTTGTTGTAATCGTCGCCAAGCGACACATGCTCGCAGATGGTCTTGCTGACTCCGTAGAGTATGCGCTCAAGAAAGTAAACCTCGCGCGAGAGCTGCACCTCGACGATGATAATCTCGTCCTTAGAATTACGTGCCTTGATGTCGACACGGTTGAACTTATCGTCGTAGCTGTCCTGATTGCTCTCGCTCTCGAGAATCTCGGAAATAGTGATTTTCTCGTCGAGCAGCACAGTCAGCAGTCCCTCAAGTATGCCGAAGTTGGCTTTGTCGCGAAGCATACGCTTCACGGCCCAATCGAAATGTATGTATTTTTCTGATACCATAACCTATTTTCTCACTTAGTCAACACAAAGATATATATTTTTGGGGGATATTATTTCACAGCTACCTCAATAAATCTGGACATCAATTGACCGACATCTCGGAAGCATTCAATTTTGAGCAAACCCATAAAGAGGCGTTATCATTCCATATCATTTAAGGCAACCTCTATAAATTCACGTTTCCTTACCTTATCACAGAAAAGTTTATTATTTAACTTTTTGATGCTTTTTGTTTTATTTGGACTACGTCCCAAGTTGCTCACGCTCGGCAGGCCAAACAAGTTTGCTCTGTTCTCGCTTAATCGCAACTTTGGGCATCTTGCTGTTTGTCAGTCGGTCACAGTGCCCGCACTGCTCCCTTCCTCCGCGCAGCAATCTACTCCAGATAAATTCAAAAATCATTCAAAACAATTTATAGAGGCCTCCTTAATCTTAAACTCTCTGACCGGTCTGACCCTGTCGTGTCCATCCTTGGAGCTCTGTCCCATATACTTAGACTTGAAATTGTAGGTCCACACCATTCGCGGACCGCATTGCGAGCTGCTCCAATACCAGGTGTTGGCTATCTTGGTGCCACCGTTCTCGGACAAAGTTTCATCAATATCGGCCTTGTTGTCGGCAATCATCATAAGCTGAGCAATGGAAGGGAGGAACCAATCAGAGAAACCGTCGGACTCGAACTCGGCGGCAATCTGAGCTGCCCTTTGCTGAAATTCTGGAGCCGCAGCAAGATGCTTACAGATGTTCTCGGTGTTGGTTTTTCCGGAATAATCATCATGGGCAAGATTCCAGTCGGTGCTCGAGAATACGCCATCAATGGTCAGAGCCTTGTTGCTCCAGCAGCAGCCATTGCCACGCTTGGCATCGTTCATGGCTGCCACATAGCCAGTTTTTCCGTCGGGCGAGAATCCAATCAGCACTCCCCCCTGTGCAGGCAAGTAGGCACCGACAACCAAATCGGAAGTCCTGCTGCAACGGTCGCTGACCGAATTCCAGAAAGCCTGGTCGCTGCGTACCTCGTATCTAATTGTCAGGATGCCACGCGTGCGGTTCATCGACATTGAATGCAAAGCGTTGCCCTTGCGAAAAGCAGAATAGTTTTTGTCGGTAGAAGGCAAAGACTGATATCCCTTAAAATTCTTCTTATTTGCCAGATATCCGTCGATAGCCTCCTGTTTGTGCAGTCGGTAGGACAGGAAGCGGTTTTTGGAAGAATCCTGCTTCACAACCACATCCTCTGCCCCATTAAGCTGAAGGCTGACATCAAAATAGTTGCCATCGACCACACAGGCAATGCCTTCCCAGCCTCGCGACTTGAAGAACACGTTCACCTGGTCGCCATCGGCCAAAGTGAACACCTTTTCAATGTCGGCAACAGACAGAGACTGAGCCCCCACAGCCATGGCCATGGCAAAGAAATACAAAAGAGTATGTATTATTCGGTTCAATCTCATAAACTAAGAAGATTAATGGTTAGACCAGGCTTCAAGACTTCTGAACCTGACGCGCGATGAAGTGCAGACGATTTTGCACATTAACCTCGCTGACACCACCATCAAAGTCCAAATATAGCAAATTCAAGTCGGGATAGAGATCCTTAACCCTCTTCTCTATACCCTTTGACACGATATGGTTGGCGATGCAGCCAAAAGGCTGCAGACTTATGGCAGCCTTAATGCCACGCTCGGCAAAAGAAGCAAATTCGGCCGGAATCAGCCAACCCTCGCCAAACTGAGCCGCCATGTTGACAATATTTGAAGCCTTTTTGAAGGCCTCGTGTATGTTCTCGTCGGGCTCGTAGTATCTGAATGCCGAAGCTGCCTTGTCAATCTTGCGGGAAACGTGGTTGATAAGAGTCTCGCCTATCTTGCGGTACAGACCGGAGAGCGCTCCATACTTTTCGAGGAACACGCTCTTGTTGAATTTGGCATTAGGGAAATACTGAGTGAAGAACTCGGTGAGAGACGGAATGACAGGTTCAATGCCGTGGTTAACAAGCCACTCGACCACATACTGCTGGCCGAAATTATTATACTTGATAAATATCTCGCCCACGACGCCTATGCGTGGAACATCTTTGTTTTCGATAGCCTCATCGAAAGCAAGAGCCGCCTGTCTGGTCAGTTCGGCGAAGCCAGAAGACTTGCCGGCACGAAGCAGGCAGACAGCCTTAGACATAAACTCGTTGCGCAGAGTCAGGGCTGTGCCCTTAACCTTTTCGCGCACGGCCGACGCATAATACATCTTGCTGAGGGCATCGGCAAAGAACACTGCATTGAGAATAGGCTTGACGGCCTTCTTAATATTAGGAGTAAAACCAGGCTGCTCGTTTATTGTGTTCATGATGCTGACCGAGATGACAGGCACATTACCGTATCCGGCAGCCATCAGAGCCTTCTTTATCAAAGCTATATAGTTTGTGGCACGGCACTGTCCGCCTGTCTGCGTTATAGCAAAAGCGACCTCATCGGGATTGTATTTGCCCGACTGCATAGCCTTGATGCAATCGCCCACGACAAGGGTTGCCGGATAGCAGATCTCGTTGTTTGCAAACTTAAGTCCGAGCTCGGCCGAGAGCTTATCGCTTGGCGGCATGTTGAGCATACGCTCACCCATCAGTTCGAAAGCAGGCGGAATGAGGGGTGAAATAAAATCGGAGAAGTAAGGGACCAAAATTGTGCGATGACGGTCGTTCTTCGTATAAACAGGAGTAGTTACAAAAGGCTCGGCCGGACGAACCTTCTCGTCCTGGAACTTGAGCGATTCGATGAGCGAACGGATGCGCAACTTGAGCGAGCCGGCATTGTTCACATCGTCGACCTTGAGAATTGTAAGATTCTTGTGGGCACGGCGCAGCACCTCGCCAACCTCGTCGAGTATGAACGCATCTGGTCCGCAGCCGAACGAAGTAAGCTGAACAAAATATATTCTGTCGTTTGAGTTAGCCACATACTGTGCAGCCTTCATGATGCGGTTGATGTAAGTCCACTGCGGAATTATATTGACCCCCTTGAGTTCCTCGCCATCGTCGACACGCACGATATCCTCGGTGACGACATCGACACCGAAAGAAGTGATGATTTCGGAAACCTTGTGCTGGATGAGCGAGTCGGTGTGATAAGGTCGGCCTGCAAGCAGAATAATCATACGGCCCTCGGCTCTTGCCTTATCAACAAGCGACTGAGCCTTGGCCTGCAGAGTTGTGACATAAGACTTCTGCGCCTCGACGGCTGCACTGAAAGCAAGTCCGAACAATTTTTTGCTGAAATTCTTGCCCAAGAGTTCGGCAATATAGTTCCGGCACTGCTGTTTAAGCATCTTTTCGTCCTTGAAATTTATCACAGGGGCGTCGAGAGGAATATTAAATTTCTGCTCGGTGTTGATGGCGCTGCGCAGCACATCGCTGTATCCGGCAACCACAGGGCAGTTGAAGCTGTTGCTTGTGTTCTTGTCGAGCGCCTCGTAGATGACATAAGGGAAGAAAATCCTATCCACCTTTTTGTCGACCAAATCGAACACGTGTCCGTGAGCCAGTTTAGCAGGGAAACATATATTGTCGGCCATGACTGTGTTCAAGCCACGCTCATAGAGCTTGTTGGTTGAGCGCTGAGACAGTTCGACCTTTATGTTGCATTTTGAGAACAGAGTGTACCAGAACTGGAACTCCTCGTTCATATTCAGAGCCCTTGGGATGCCCAAAGTCAGATAAGGAGTGGCATCTTGAGGCAGTTTGAAATTCTTGTGGAAGACCTGCTCGTTTTTGAACAAGCTCATGTTGAAAGCCATGCGAGACTTTTCGCCCTTGTTGGTATATACCTTTTCGCATTTGTTGCCCGAATAGAACACCTTGCCGTTGGCAAACACGTTCTTCATTATGCGGCAATTATTCTCGCAGCCAGTACATCTGAACGGCTGGGTGGTATATTCCTTGAGTTGGCACAAAGACTCGAGAGGCACGGGAGTCTGACACTCGGTGCACTTCTGCTTCATGCGTTTAGCGTATAAGGCACCACCGTAAGCGCCCATCAGTTCGGGATAGTTGGAAACGATGACCTGGCGTCCTACCGATTTCTCGAAAGCACGAACTATGGCACGGTTGCGCATTGTTCCGCCCTGAAGCACAATGTTCTTTCCAAGCTCGTCGACCGACTTCAGCTTAAGGACCTTGTAGAGACAGTTTTTAACAACCGAATAAGCCAGTCCAGAAGATATATCGTCGAGAGGAGCGCCCTCGCGCAACGACTGCTTAACCTTTGAGTTCATGAACACTGTGCACCTTGTGCCAAGGTCGCAAGGCGACTGGCTGTGACACGCGCGCTCTACGAACTCTGGCAAAGCGCAATCTAGTGATTTAGCAAAAGAGTCGATAAAAGAACCGCAGCCCGAAGAGCAAGCCTCGTTGATCTCGAGTCGGTTGATGGCTCCGTTGTCCACAAAAATGGCCTTCATGTCCTGTCCGCCAATGTCGAGTATGAACGAGACATCAGGATTGAGTTTGTGGGCGCCAGTGTAGTGGGCAATAGTCTCGACCATTCCGTAGTCCAGACCGAAAGCTGTCTTGACAAGGTCTTCGCCGTAGCCAATAGAGCAGCTGCCATTGACCATAAGATTATGTCCGGCAGCCTTTGCCTCATCAAACAGCAGCTGCAAACCCTCGCGAGCGACCTCGAGCGGACGTCCGCTGCTCTTTTTGTAGAAAGTGAAGAATATATTGTCGTCTACATCAGTAGCCACGACCTTGGTTGTTGTTGAACCAGAGTCGATGCCGATGTAGCATTCGTCGGACTTAAGTTCGTTGAGCGACACCTTCTTGATGTCGTGTTTAGCCTTATCGTTCAACCAATCGTTATACTCGGCAGAATCTTTAAACAAAGGTTCCAAACCGGCTGTTCTTGCTATAGGCTGACCAACCTTTGAACTGTAGACCTCGATGCATTTTGAGAGAGACACGACACCAGCCTCGGCAGGGACAGACAGACTTGCGCCCCAAGCCGGAACGACCTGTGAATTATTGTCGAGAATGATATCATCGTCGGCAAGGCCAAGTTTTTCGCGGACAATATCCTTGAGCACGGTGATATAGGTGAACGGACCACCGCAAAGGAAAATCTTAGGCAGGATGTCGCTGCCTCGCGACAGTGTTGAGAGCACCTGAGTGACCACGGCATGGAAGATTGAAGCAGCGATATCCTCGCGGTTGACATTCAGAGCGATAAGATTCTGGATGTCGGTTTTCGAGAACACGCCGCATCTTGATGCGATAGGATAAACATTCTCGGCATTCTGAGCCAGAGAATTCAGTTCGGAAGGATTCACATTAAGAATGGCAGCCATCTGGTCGATGAAAGCACCTGTGCCTCCGGCGCAATTGCCGTTCATTCGCATATCGGCCTGCAGATTTTTGTTGAAGAAGATAATCTTGCTGTCCTCGCCACCTATGTCAATCAGAGTGCGGACCTGAGGAAACTTATGTTCGATGACCTCGGTTGCGGCAACGACCTCCTGAATAAAAGGAATGCCGAAACGCTCTGAAAGGCCCATGCCGGCAGAGCCTGTGACCTGCACACGCACATCAACATCGCCAACCTTTTCCAACAGTCTCTTCAAGGAAGCAACCAGAGTGTTGACAATATCAGCATGATGCCTATTGTAGTCGGAGAACAACACATCACCAGTATCATCAGTCATAACCAACTTTAGCGTTGTTGAGCCAGCATCCAAACCAATATTGTAAATCTTCTTTTCCATCCGAGTTGAAGTATCTTGTCTGATAAATTTATTCTAATCTAATGAACAACACGTTGCGCTGCAAACGTCGAAAGAATGTTCAATCTGCAAAAGTACCACAAAATATCGGCAAATTTATAAATGTAACTTTTTTTAATGCTACGAGTGGAAAATACTCCTTCAAAGCCTTTTGCGGCAAAGGCACATGAAACAATCCCCGCAGACGACAGAATCAAATCATTTCCGAAAATTAACGGCAAAACAGATTTGCAACCACCCTAAAATACTTATCTTTGCAGATTGAGATAAAATAACATAAAATGCAGTATTATAGCACGAACAAAAACACCCCCGACGTTTCGCTGCAAGAAGCAGTTGTGAAGGGATTGGCAGCCGACAAAGGTCTGTTCATGCCAAGACAGATAAAGAAACTGCCCAAAGAGTTTTTTGACAACATCCAGAACCTGACATTTCAGGAGATAGCATACAACGTGGCCCAGGCATTCTTTGGCGAGGATGTTGAAGCAGACGCCCTGAAGCAGATAGTGTATGACACACTCAGCTTCGACGCTCCTGTTGTCAACGTAAATGACAACATATACAGTTTGGAACTGTTTCACGGGCCAACACTTGCGTTCAAAGACGTCGGTGCAAGATTCATGTCACGCCTGCTTGGCTACTTCATCAAGAAGCAGGGTCAGACCGACGTGAATGTGCTTGTTGCAACATCTGGCGACACTGGCAGTGCGGTTGCAAACGGATTTCTTGGAGTTCCTGGCATACACGTGTATGTTCTGTATCCAAAGGGCAAGGTGAGCAAGATTCAGGAATGCCAATTCACAACACTTGGCAAAAACATCACCGCACTTGAGATTGACGGAGTGTTCGACGACTGCCAGGCTCTGGTGAAATCGGCATTTATGGACCCTGACCTGAACGCCAAAATGAAGCTGACATCGGCCAACTCAATCAATGTTGCGCGATTCCTGCCACAGGCATTCTACTACTTCTACGCATACGCACAGCTGAAGAAAATAGGCAAGGAGAAGAACGTGGTGATTTGCGTTCCAAGCGGAAACTTTGGAAACATCACAGCCGGACTGTTTGGCAAGCACATGGGTTTGCCTGTCAAGAGATTTATTGCCGCAAACAACCGCAACGACATATTCTACCAGTATCTGCTCACAGGCAAATACTCTCCACGTCCGTCGGTACAAACCATAGCAAACGCAATGGACGTGGGTGACCCTAGCAATTTTGCAAGAATAATAGACCTGTATGGAAACTCATACGAGGCCATAAAGAGCGAGATTTCGGGCTGCATGTATGACGACTACCAGATAAGAAAAGCAATAGCCGACACATTCAAGCAGCACAATTATCTGCTCGACCCACACGGAGCCGTAGGCTACAGCGCATTGCGCGACCACCTAGAGGCAGACGAGGTTGGCGTGTTTCTGGAGACTGCTCACCCAGCAAAATTCAAGGACACTGTTGAGCCTATCGTGGGCCCTATCGAGATTCCAGAAAAGCTGCAGGCATTCATGCGCGGGACAAAGCAGAGCATTGAGTTGCCTAAGGATTTTGCTTCGTTCAAGAACTTCCTGATGCACGAGTAAGCCATGAGCAACTATCAATATAAGCCAGAGGGCGTATGCTCACAGCTGGTCAGATTCACGATTGAAGACGGCAAGTTGCACAATGTCTCGTTCTACGGCGGCTGCAACGGAAACCTGAAAGCCATAGGCCGACTGGTGGAAGGCCAGGACGCGAGACACATTGCCGAGGTGCTGAAAGGAAACACCTGCGGAGGCAGACCAACAAGCTGCGCCGACCAGTTTGCACACGCAGTGTTCTCGGCCCTTGAGAGAGAGGAGCAGAAGAACGCTGATGTCAACAGGGAAAGTCAGCAAGCATAAACGGACGCTAATTCCGACTATATATAGAAAATCCCCACGGACATTGCCCGTGGGGATTTTCTATTTTTATTCTGTTATGTTTTATTACAACTCCAAGTCGCCATCGAACACCTCGTGCCAAGGCAGGCCCTGCTTGTTGAGCTGCTCCATGAACGGATCTGGATCGAACTCCTCGACATTCCATACACCCGGGCGCTTCCACTTACCGGTCATGAACATCATTGCGCCAATCATAGCAGGCACCCCAGTTGTGTAGCTTACGCCCTGCATGCCGGTTTCAAGGAAAGCATCATGATGGCTGCAGTTGTTATAGACATAATAGGTGTGCTCCTTGCCGTTCTTCAAACCGCGAATACGGCAGCCAATGCTAGTTTCACCCTCATAGTTCTCGCCAAGGTCCTGAGGATTTGGAAGAACAGCCTTAAGGAACTGCAGCGGAACAATCTTCACGCCGTTGAACTCGACCTCATCGATACGAGCCATGCCTATATCCTGAATAACACGCAAGTGTGTGAGATACTCCTGTCCGAAAGTCATCCAGAATCTGGCGCGCTTGATTGTAGGATAATTTTTAACCAAGCTTTCAAGTTCCTCGTGATACATCAGGTAGCTGTCGCGAGGTCCGATATTTGGATAAGTCAAATCCTTGTGAATCTCCAAAGCACCAGTCTGCACCCATTTGCCGTCCTGATAATAGCGTCCCTTCTGAGTTATTTCGCGGATATTTATTTCTGGATTGAAATTAGTTGCGAAAGCCTTATGGTGGTTGCCTGCATTGCAGTCTACAATGTCGAGATACTGAATCTCGTCGAAATGATGTTTAGCCGCATAAGCAGTGTATACGCCGCTCACGCCAGGATCGAAACCGCAACCAAGAATTGCAGTCAGTCCGGCCTTCTCGAACTTCTCCTTGTAAGCCCACTGCCAGCTGTACTCGAAGTGAGCCTCATCCTTAGGCTCGTAGTTGGCAGTGTCGAGATAGTTGACGCCGCACTCAAGGCAAGCGTCCATTATAGTAAGATCCTGATAAGGCAGAGCTACATTTATAACCAGCTCAGGCTTATGTTTTTTGAACAAAGCCACCAATTCGGGAACGCTGTCGGCGTCCACCCTATCAGTTTCAACCTTCACATTTTCGCGCTTCATTATGTCGGCAGCCAGAGCGTCTACCTTGCTCTTTGTTCTGCTGGCAATTACTATGTCTGTGAAGATGTCGTGGTTTTGCGCCACCTTGTGAGCCACCACTGTGCCGACACCGCCGGTACCAATGATAAGAACTTTTGACATGGTCTTACTTATTTTTATTAGTTAATGAGTCTTTTAATGCAAAGATATGAAAATTTGTCAATCTGCAAAATCAATCTTTACTGGTGACATACAAATGTAATGCCAATGTGCAGCCATATTGAGATTGATTTTGCTACGAAATTTAAAATTCGGCACAGAGACATCATTTTTGAATGATGAGCGCACACTATTGAGCCAAACGTTCCGCACCTTCATCGACCAACGCAATACACCATGAAACAGGCAGCAACCAAAAGCACACAAAAAAAGCATCAAGCTTTCGCTTGATGCTTCTGGGTGAGATAAGGGAATCGAACCCTTGACCTTCAGGACCACAATCTGACATTCTAACCAACTGAACTAATCTCACCATCTTTGTTGATTGACGATGCAAAATTAGGGCTTCATTTTTATATTTCCAAATATCTAGATGATTTTTTTTTTGCGAATTATGAAAAATTCTCAGTCATACTTACATTCGCTCCGAAAAGGAGAAACTTGCAATCATGAATTCACTACTAGGCAAGGTTTTTGTTATCTTTGCAGAACAAAAGAAAGAAGATTATGGAAATGTTACTTATACTGGCCATAATATTGGCTATAGTTGGTCTTATTGGAGCTGTCATGCCAGCAGTTCCTGGAGCGCCAGTCAGCTACGCATCATTTGTATGTGCGTACTTTCTGTATCCAGGCAAAATATCAACAACAGTGTTGATTGTGATGCTGTTTGTGACACTGTTTGTGATGCTGCTGGATTACATTGCTCCGATTTTCATCACAAAAATAGGAGGCGGATCAAAATCGGCAGTCAGGGGTGCGACACTTGGAATGATAATAGCCGTGGTTGGTATGTTGTTCTCAATTCCTATTCTGCCCGTGTCGGGCCCTACCCTACTCATACTCGGTCCGCTGGTTGGGGCATTCATAGGAGAAATGCAGGCAAGCAACGACACATCGAAAGCCATAAAAGTGGCGCTGCTGAATTTTGTCTCGTTCGTGCTGACAACATTGGCAAAAGTGGTGCTCAGCGTGGCGCTTATATACATGTCGTTTGCCCACTTGTTTGAAGGTTACTAATCAAGGGGGGGGTGGCGTTCGTCTGGCTTTTGCAAAGGTCATCTGCCAACGTATATGCAGGAATGCAAAAACAGTTGAGAAAGCTAAGAATCAGAAAAACGGAATGGAGTTCACAAACAGTATAATCCTGATACTGCTGGCATCGAGCATGGTGGCAAGCTTCATACAGAGAGTCAGCGGGTTCGGATTCGGAATATTCATAATGACGATACTTCCGTATCTGCTGCCAAGCTATGGCGAATCGACAACGCTGTCGGGTCTGCTGGCCCTCACCCAATCGTTCATTGTCGTCTGCCAGATGCATAAATACATAGTCTGGAAACGCGTGTTGCCGATACTCTGCGCATTCTTGGTGACCTCATATTTCTGCATAGGCTGTCTGGCATCGTTCGACAGCAGATTCTTTATGCACGTGCTTGGTGTTGCCCTTGTCTTGCTGAGTCTTTATTTTCTGTTTCTGTCTAAAAAGATACAGATACGTCCGACGCTGCCAATGCAGCTGGGCATGGGCTCGATAAGCGGTGTGATGGGCGGATTCTTCGGCATGCAGGGTCCGCCGGCTGTGCTATACTTTGTGCAGTCGGAGCAAGACAAGAATCACTATGCGGCCCAGACACAACTGTACTTTGTTTCGGGCAACCTGTTCATGACATTTGTGAGAGCAAAAAACGGATTTCTGACAGAGGCTGTCGGCCTGTCATATCTGTGGGCAATTGTCGGTGTGGCCATAGGCACCTATCTTGGCACCAAGGTGTTCGACAAAATATCGACCGACATTCTAAGAAAGATCGTATACGCATATATGGCCGTGAGTGGCATAATTGCGATACTGAAATAAGAAAAGGAAAAAAACAGCAGCATGGAAAAAGTGTTAATGCCATTCAATCCGCAACTGAAGGACGAAATAGAGCACATAAGATTCAGCATACAGGCCGAGCAAAACGGAATAGCCTCAAGAAGAATGGGCAACGAGGGATACAAAAAAAATTACGGCGTGACCTACCCCGTTCTGAAAAACATCGCCGAACCATACGTTGGCAACGCAACGCTGGCAAGCTGTCTGTGGAACACAGGATACAGAGAGACTATGATTATAGCCACGCTGATATATCCGACGGACAAATTCACCGAGAAAGAGGCTACGACATGGCTTGCCGACATGCAATGCGACGAGATTGTGCAATATGCCTGCATGAATCTTTACAGCAAAATGAATGATGCTGAAAATTTGGTCACTCTATTTTACGGCGACACGTCGGCCAAGTCAAAAGACATGGCCTATCTGCTTGCCGCCCAACTGATCGAAAACGGCAACAAAAAATTCGATGCCAGCACGCTGTTGAACAATGCCTTGAACGACATTCTGAAGAACAAAAGTTCATTGCCGATTTCGGCAGCTCAGTATCTCAAGCAACTTGGACTGCACTCTGCATTCAAACAGCAAGTCATGAACATTGTTGAGCAGGCCGCAAAATCGGACGCCATGACTTGCAGATGGGTGGCCGAGGAAGTAAGAACATTTGTAGAATACACAGAACCTATTGACTGAATAAATTAAAATGAAAAAAAACATATTGTGCATCATAGCACTGTTTCTCTCGGCTGCAGTAAATGCAGAAGACACAGCAATGTCTGAAAGCCAGACAGACACAACCTCGGCGAAAGTTGCCGAGACACAACAGGACTCAACTGTATTCACCCCGCTGGAAGTGAATTACGACAGTTTGAAAGCCTTTGCCGAAGATGAAAATCGATATCAGGCAGCTCTGAAAAAATTCAATGACTGCGACACAACTATAACAATCGAAGACTCGAGAAACCTGTATTACGGATTCACCTACAGAACAGACTACAGCACATCAGCAGACAGATGCCACGAAGCCGAAGACATGAAGAAAAAAGGCAAGATGAAGAAAGCACTGAAACTGACTCAGAACGCACTGAAGAAATCGCCGGTGTGCATGTCGCTGATTGAGGACTGTTTTTACTTGCAGATGGCCGTTGACTCCACAAAAAAAGAAGAACTGGACAAATTGAAATACCAATATAATCTGCTTATGGTCACAGTTCTGCAAACTGGCACAGGAAAAGATGCAGACAACGGAATAAAATTGAACTGGGTGGGCGATGAGTATGCCGTGCTAAGATTCATCAGAGTCAATGGACTAAAGAAGCAGTCACTAGTCTACGGCGAAAGAACAATATGCGACAAGATGGACGTGGTTATCGATGGAAAAGACCTCTCGATATATTTTGATATCACAAGATATTTTGAAGAAATGAACAAACTCTTCAGTGATCTCAAATAAAGAGTCCTTTATAAAAAACAAAAAAGCCAATTCCAGACGGAATTGGCTTTTTTATGTCTTGACAGGAAAATCAACTGACCTTGATTTCCATAATATAATCCTTACGCTCAAATCCGTCGCCAAAAGTCTCGTCAAGAGTGTCAACTGCCTTCATTCCCATTCTCTCATAGAACAGCTTTGCCTTGTTGTCGCGTTGCACATTCAGCTGCACTCTGCAGGGATTTCCGTTGAACTGTCTGGCCTTTGAAAAAGCCGACTGAATAAGAGTGCGTCCCACACCGCAGCCCTGCTTTTCGGGCAGAACATACAACTTCTCGAGATGATACAAATTCTCGCCATCGGGGCGTATGCTGACGTAGCCAACAGTCCGTCCATCATCCTCCTCGGCAAGAATAAAAGTGTTCTGTTCAGCATCCATTTGTCGGTTCAGGCTGTCAGTGCTGTACATCATATCCATCATAAAAGAAATCTGCTCGTCGCTGACGATTCCCTTATAGGTCACAGGGAAAGTATGCTCGGCAACATTTTGTATTTTTTTGATATCTTTCTTTTCTGCAATTCTTATGCGCATATTTATTCAATAATTACAACGACAATACAAAAATAGCGATAAAGATGAAAGATTAGTCTATGTTCGGCTTATTTTGAAACTTTATTTAAGGTATCATAATTGGTAAAACCTTCAATTATTGGTACATTTGCACTTGCAGTTTCAGCTATTACTTCACAAATCATTAAAAACAAAAAATCAAAAGCGAAGCGGCACTTATTTATTTGTAGAATGAACTGAATATATGAAAGATTTTCACGATTATAGTGTTTATATAAAAGGGGGGGTGGCAGTTGTTGAACTGCTCATTCTGAACACATTTTTTTATGTGGTATTCTCCACGCATCCTGGCATAATGGAAAGTGCATCGAGCCGACTGCCATTAGACGAACGAATCAGAATATTCTATGCGGTTACGAACCTTTCATACATGATAGCCCTGTCATGGGGCGGAATTGTGCTGCACCAGCGCACAGTCATATTCGAGGCCATAATAGAGAGAGTAACAAAACTGGAGATAATTCACTGCGCGCTGACATTTATCGTCATGTATGTGATGAGGATATATGTGTCGCTCAACTTCTTGTTTGGTTCGGCACTTATATTGTTCGTCTTGTTCACATTGTGGAGAATATCGGCAAGACTAATCCTTAAGCACTACAGAAAAAGCGGAAGAAACAGCAAAAGGATAATAGTTCTTGGCGCCGGGAGCGTGGCCAACGATTTGTATGCCAGACTGATGTCGAATCTGTCATACGGATACAAATTCTACGGTTTTTTTGACGACAGAGAAGAGAAAGACTACAAGGTTAAAAAAGAACTTGTGAAAGGAAAGATTGACGATGTGCAAAGATATGTTGCCGAAAACGATATACAGGAGATATATTGCGCCCTGCCTGCCGGCGACGACAGAAAGGCATTGCCTATAATCAACTTTGCCGAGAACAATTGCATAAGGTGCTATATAGTGCCAGACTTCAGACGATTCATCCACAAAAAAGTCAACCTCTCGTTCATTGCAGATGTGCCTATAGTCTCGCTCCGCAATGAGCCTTTGCTCACACTATCGAACAGGATAATAAAAAGAGCATTCGACTTTATCGTTTCGCTGATATTCACTTGCACAATATTTCCTTTCCTTTTCATCATTCTTGGAATCGCGATTAAGATTAGTTCGCCCGGTCCAATATTCTTCAGACAGAAAAGAACTGGCGAGAACGGAAGAGAATTCCTGTGCTTGAAGTTCAGGACCATGCAGGTCAACAAAGACGCAGACAAATTGCAAGCAACAAAGAATGACTCGAGAGTGACTAAAATTGGAGCGTTCATGCGCAAAACAAACCTCGACGAGATGCCTCAGTTTCTGAATGTGCTGATGGGCGACATGTCTCTTGTTGGTCCAAGACCACACATGCTGAAACACACCGAAGAATATTCCAAACTGATTGAGAAATACATGGTAAGACATCTGGCAAAGCCAGGAATCACAGGACTGGCCCAGGTTACAGGCTTCAGAGGGGAGACAAAAACACTTGAGGAGATGGAAGGCCGAGTTCGCCAGGACGTTTGGTATATAGAGAACTGGAGTTTTATTCTTGATTTGAAAATCATGTTCCTTACTGTTTGGAATATGATTGTTGGAGACAAGCAGGCATACTAAAGCAAGAGTTTATGATTCCGGCAAAGGAGAAGAAAAAACAAAGTGCAGCACAATATGTGCTGTATATGTGGCAACTGGAGGACCTGATACGCGCACTGAATTTTGATTTCCAGAAAATCAAAAAATCGTTTGTCGACAACACAAACAACAGCGAAGCCGAAAAGGAAGAACTGACGCAGTGGTTCCAATCGCTTGTTGACTCGATGATAGCAGACAACGTGAAAGCAACCGGTCACTGTCAAATGGTGAAAAATGTGGTTGATGAGCTGAACGACCTGCACCTGCAACTGTTGCGCTCGCCGGTTCACATCAAATATAACACTCAGTTTTATTCGGTTCTGCCGCTGCTTGCCGAGCTAAGGCCCAAAAGCAACTGCGGACAGGAAGTCAACGACATTGAGCTTTGCTTGACTGCCGTCTATGGAGTTCTGTTGCTTGGATTGCAGCAGAAAGAAGTTACAGAACAGACAAGCAAGGCAGTTGGACAGATAATGCAATTTTTGGAGGAGTTGTCTGCCCTATACAAACAAGACGAAGAAGGAATCCTAAAGCTATAGGCAAACTCTATAAATAAAACAACAAACAACAAGAATGCAAAAAAAGAGAACCCATCATCAAAAATGGATTCTCTTTATTTTTTCCTACCATCAATCTTGCCGATTCAAACGGCTGGGATTTATATCAGGTGCTCAGTTTTTAGCCCTTTCCATCAAGTACTGATATTTATCGGTCAGTTCAAAATCTGTATCCTCGATAGTGGTAAACAGACGCTTGAGCGAAGCCAATTCCTCCTTAGTGGGGTCAGTGACATTGTTGGCAGTCAAATCAATTCGTTCATTATATTCAAGAATCAGCTGACTGAGCTTTTGCAGCCTCTCAATCAGCTCAGAACGCAGATTCTCCTCTTCCTCTCCATTAGGGCAAACCTTCTTCACTGCATCAACATAGTCGAGCATAAGTTCAGATTCAGCCTGAGTGTATAAGAGTTCATCAGTGTCTTGAATTTCCATCAGTAACTCATCTGTATTCATATTTGTTAATATTTTTTGTTTCTCTTATTTATCAATGTCTGTTGAGTTATGCTCATCGTTTGCTACATTATCCTCTTTTTTTATGCCGTAGTCTGGATTTATATTCAGTCTTCTTGAAATCAAGAAACCGGGCAGAGTGCAAACCATTACCCAGATAAAGAAATTAACATAACCGATATGCTCCTGCAGCCAGCCAGCCCACAAGCCCGGAATCATCATACCAGCCGCCATGAGGCCAGTGCAGATAGCATAATCAGAAGTCTTCTGCTTACCCATTGAATGATATATCAGGTAAAGCATAAAAGCCGTGAACCCGAAACCATATCCAAACTGCTCCACACAAACGCACGTAGCCACCGCCGCTATGCTCTGAGTTTGGGTTATCGACAAGTAGACATAAACCAGATTAGGCAGATTCATGCAACACACCATTGGCCACAACCAATGTTTCAGTCCGTTGCGCGAGACCAGCCAACCGCCCAGCAGTCCGCCAAGAGTTAGAGCACATATGCCAGCTGTTCCATTTATCAGTCCAAGCTGTTCAGTGCTCAGACCAAGTCCGCCCTTTTCAACTGGGTCGAGCATAAAGAGCGGACTTATCTTGCACAGTTGAGCCTCGCCCAAGCGGAAGAGGAGAATAAAGCTCAAGGCTACCCAAAAATCCTTTTTCTGATAGAATTTTTTTAATGTTCTTCCGAACATCACCAGCAGAGTTAGCAGCAATCCCTCATTCTTATTATACTGCACCGAATATGAAGATCTATGGCTGTCAGTTTTTGGCTTAGACAAAGCCATATGGTGGTAGAGACCAAGCATAATCATCAGACCTGCGCCTATATACATAGTCAACGTCCAGGCCATTTGAATATTGCCCAATTTTTTCTCAAGAACACCAGCCACAAAAATCAAGACACCCTGTCCGGCAATCATAGAAATCCTGTAGAAAGTGCTTCTTATTCCCACAAACAGAGACTGGTGATGACTGTCGAGAGCAAGCATATAGTAGCCATCGGCAGCAATATCGTGTGTAGCGGAACAAAAAGCCATTATCCAAAACAAAGAAAGACTTATGCCGACAAAGAAATCAGTGGTTATGCTCAGTCCAACGCCACCAATAGACGCGCCGATAAACATCTGGGTCAAAAGAATCCACCAGCGTTTGGTTTTGAACATATCAACAAACGGACTCCATAAAGGCTTAATAATCCATGGCAGATATAGCCAACTGGTATATAGAGCGGCATCAGTATTGCTTAGACCGAGTCTTTTGTACATAGTCAGAGACACGACCATAACAATGATATATGGAATACCCTCTGCAAAATACAAAGAAGGAACCCATGACCAAGGTCTACAGTTTATGCCGTTGTTATCTTGTTGTGACATTTTCACTAAAGTTGTTCAAGGTGTAAAGTTACACTTATTTGATTTCAATAAGGCCTTGCAGTCGGTATAAAATTTGTGAATTGCTAATATTTTTCAAAACAATTTCTGCATTGTTGTCTAAATGTACATTACATTTGTCTTGCATCAATTCGGCAGTTTCATGAAAAATATACTTACATATATACTTATGGCAATAATATCAGTCCCAGTCGGGGCACTATTGCCATACTTGCTAATAATTTCGCCCATAAAATCCGGTTGGAAATCATACATTGTAATTTCAGTTTCTGCAATAATTACATTGGCGATATATATATTGTTGTTGAAACGATTAAATAAAAGTCAAGAAGAAAACAAAGACAAAAGCAACAACGATGGATATAATGACAACATATTTATCAATATTTCTATAGCGTTCTTGAAATATGTGGTTTTGCCATTATTTATAATATCCCTGATAATAGTCCTTCCGTTTGGCATTACCGACCTTGCTTTTTTCTTTCTGTTTTTTGTGGTTCAAATTTCATTTATGTACTTCGCCACAAAAATCTACGATGAACACATAAAAAAAGACAAGGCAGACGTACATGCAGACAACGTGTTTGCAAACATTGTCATAGCACTGTCTAAAATTATCGTTCTGCCGATTATATTTGACGGAATAGCATTTTTTGCTCTTTTAATAGCAATAGGTAATGGTTCGGCATGCGGCACTGAGAATCATACCACCGAAATGACAGACACAACATACATGGAATCAGTCGAACAAGATACATTTGAAGATTCCATCAATGTCGGTCAAGGAGAATTGCCGACATATGGGAACGAGTGAACACACTGAACAGGCAAACAAGCCACAGAGACACTGCTAGCATAACCGACACAAAAAGCCCTTTTCCGGTGAGGAAAAGGGCTTTTTGTGCTTCAGCGCAGCACAATCTTAAAACCAGAAAGCAGCACACTCATCAATAGGAGGTTCTGTTGTCAAGATACTGTCTGGACCGAAATTCTGAACTGTAACATTCATTTCGTTCATTGTTGAGAAACATACTGCAGCTGCTGCGTCTGAGAAAAAATAGTGTGTCATAATTCTGTAATTTTTTAATATTTAAAATCATTAAACAACCATATCGTTTGGTTGACGAGGCAAAATTATGACACGGATAAAAAACAAAACGTACATGAGAAGAAAACAACACGTGCACTACGTGAATGCACCAATTGTTCGTCTTTTTTCACACTATGTACGGGAAAAGGTACACAAAAAAAGCACACTCCTAAAAATCAGGAATGTGCCACATATTATCTGATCACGATATTTTGTTACCTCTATAAATTCACGTTTCCTTACTTTATCACAGAAAAGTTCATCATTTAACTTTTTGATGCTTTTTGTTTTATTTGGACTACGTCCAAGTTGCTCACGCTCGGCAGGCCAAACAAGTTTGCTCTGTTCTCGCTTAATCGCAACTTTGGGCATCTTGCTGTTTGTCAGTCGGTCACAGTGCCCGCACTGCTCCCTTCCTCCGCGCAGCAATCTACTCCAGATAAATTCAAAAATCATTCAAAACAATTTACAGAGGCCGCCTTATATTAGTAAGTGATAAGAGGTTCAAGATTCTTAGCCTGCTCAATCATCTTCTCAACCTCAGATACTGCAGGAACGCGGTTGCAAAGATTCTTCTGATTGTTGACCTCCTCCAACTTTGGCTGCAAGTTTGCAGCGACACGATGACGGAACTCCTTAACTGTGTCGACACCAGCAGCCTCGAGAAGCTCAGCAAACTGGCCAGCGATGCCATTTATACGCATCAAATCAGCATGGTTAGTCCACTTAAGAATCAACTTCTCGCTGATGCCAGTCTCCTCGGCCAATTTTTCGCGGCCTGACTTCTTTGCGCACTTAGTCAAAAGATCTTCAGTTGTTTTAAGACCTGCTGCATTTAGTTTTTCTGCATATACGGAGCCAATGCCCTCAATCTGTTCCAATTTGTAACTCATAATAGTATTGATGTTTTATTTAAAATTCTTTTTTCTCACAAATCATACACACATCTGTGTATTTCCTTGTGGAATAAAATTAAACAAAATCATCATAAATTGAAACTGTTACGCAAGAAAATATATGTGTTTTAGAACACATAAAAGCACGTTAAGCAATCTTCATTTTCTGAAAATTCCACAGAAAGACTCAAACAAATATCTCAGGCTCAAAGGCCTCTTTCCCTTATTCTCTCTGTCAGCAATCAGCACTTTGAAAAAATAAGGCTGAATTATGTAAGCAAACAGCAGCACAGACACCATTCCTATAACCGAGCTCTGAGCCACAGAAAGCAACGACGGATGTTTGGCAAAAAGCAATGCTCCCATGCCAACAACTGTGGTAAAAGCAGAAAACATTATGGCCATCTTGTGATAAACTAAAAGATTAGAGCCACCTTTTCTGTCGCTAATCAAACCATCTGTCACAAATATGCTGAAATCGTCGCCAGTGCCGAATATGAATGTAGATATTATCACACTGACGATATTAAACTTCAAATCAAGAACAGCCATCACGCCCAAAATGACAAACCAGCTCAAAGCCATCGGCATAAAAGTCACCAGTGCCATATCCAGACGTCGATATGACAACAGGAGTGCAGCAAATACGATAAACGACGACACAAACAAAACAAAATTAAAATCGTCTGACACTATAGACATAAATTTTGACAAAAAATGAGGTTTATCTAGAATCACAACACTTGGCATGGTTGAAATATTTTCATAAACAGAAGCCTTCAGCGAATCATCAACTGATATATGAGCAACAGCCATATATGACCCATTGTTTTCGGAAACGAAATCTGACAAGGCACTGCTGGCAGTTCCACAATTCGAGCTATCAGCAAAAAATTCAGGAAAACGCAGTTCCCTGCTGAACCCATATTTTGGAGCAAGAGTAGAATATAAAAGTTTAAGACTATCCACTTTGGATTTTGTCCAATATTTATTCCACCGGTCAACAGACTTTTTCTGCTCATCATTTGTTCTTAGAAGTCCAGCTGCAGACGACACCTGACCAACCGCGCCTACATTTTTCAAAGAGTCTAACAAGCATTGCAAATCCCGATATATAGTCACCATTGAGTCTTTATTGCCACCCACGGCCACAACAAACACACCTTTTTTCCCACTATCGTCTGGCTTAGACATCAAAGAATCCAAAGATGCAAATTTAGGAGGAATGTATCCCAAATTGTTCATGTCACTGTCGAACCCTACCTTAGGACTTAGGATAGCACCAACTCCAGCAATCGCCAGAATCACCCACACCAACCAAACATGCTTTTCGAACCTGAAATCGCAGAGTCTCTCAACGCATTTAAGAACAAACGACTCTTTAGAACCATTAGTATCATTGAACCTCAAGAAATGAGGCAAGTATATCAAGCAAAAAAATGTGGTGCCAATAATAGACAAAGAAGAAAACCAGCCAAAATCCTGCAACACTTGAGATGAGGTGAGCACCAAACTAAAAAAAGCACCAATTGTTGTGAAACTGCCTATTGTCAACGGTTTCGCCATTTCTCTTATAAGAGTTTCAACATTCCTCACGTGCAGACTGTGGGCCACTACATGAATTGAATAGCTCAAAACCACGCCAAGAACAGTTGAACCCGCGCCAACAGCGATTATAGACAAACTGCCTTTAAACAAAGACAACACGGCAAGAGCAAACAAAGCGCCAAACAAAACAGGAACAAAAATAAGAATCAGTGCATATTTGTTTCTGAAAGCAACGACTATGAATGTCAAAACCACAAGCATAGCCACACCCATCGTGGTATATATATCTTTTTGTATCTGACGTGAGTTATATACAGAAATAGCAGGAGCTCCAAAATATTCAATATCAGCAGCAGGAAAAATTTCTAAGCATACATTCAAGACAGACTCCAGACTGTCTACCAGCACTGAATTTTTTGAAGTATTGCTAGCCGGATATGCCGGATTAACAATAATGACCACTCTACCATCTTCAGAAATCAGGTGATTATCTGCAACTTCGAAACCGCCCTCCCAATTCAAATGCCCCAACAAATCCAAATGGGAAGAAGTAAGGCACAGAGGGTCGTCAACCAAGAAACGCTTTGTGAAAAAGCCAGAAGGCATCATCAAGTTCAGGTAACTGCCCTTCAATTTTTCATCCATGCCTTCCTCGGTAAGCAAAGAATCAAAATTGGAATAATCAGAGTCATCAAGGTATGACACAAAATTATGGCGCACATAGTCCACATAAGCGTCGGCCTCGCCAGACATCACATCTGATTTCACAGACTGGGCAAGTCCACACTGAATTAGATTCTGCAAGCGAGCGGCCACAGTGTCGGCAGTTGAGACAGAAGCATCATAATCACTGCCGCCGATGAACACCAAAATTTTATCCTTCACCTTGAGATTCTGGAAAACATTTTTCATTTCTCCATTATCAGAAGTAGATGGAATGAAACGCATGATATCCTCTTCATAGTCCATGCGCATTGCCAGTGAAGCAAACAACACAAAAAGCAACAGCATAGAAGCATGCAGAAGCACACGCCTATCCTTAAACAAAGAATAAACCTTAAGGAAAAATTCAGTCATTTCAGCAGTTCAACACACGGCCATCAACACTTGCTACAAAGAATCGTCAACATAGCTTTCGTCGTCTTCATCATCCTCGTCTTCATCATCGCTGACGTCAAGATCATCAATAGGGACCTGACGCTGGAAAGCCTCACTGAGAGACACGATAGTCTCGGTGCTAGATATACCATTTATAGGTTGCAGTTCCTCATGAATGATACGCAGAAAATCGCGATTGTTCTTTGCATACACCTTTATGAACATAGCATACTTGCCTGTGGTGTAATGACACTCTACAACCTCAGGAATTTTGTTCAATCCATCGACAACAGACTGAAACATATTTGCATCCTTAAGATATATGCCCATAAAGGCGCAAGTGTTATAACCTATCTTGTTGGCATCTAAAATAAATTCAGAACCCTTTATAACACCTATCGACTGCAACTTCTGAATACGTTGGTGAATAGCAGCACCAGAGACATTACACATTCTTGCAACCTCCAAGAAAGGAATTCTTGCGTTGGCAGAAATAAGTTTCAGGATTTTTTCATCCAATTTGTCCAAATGATGATGTCCCATAATTTCAAAAAATAAATGTAACTATATTCTTTTGTCTCAGTCAACATAGACCGAGTTTTTCAATTCAGCTTTAAGGAAAGGAGCCGTCGGACACTTCTTGTTCTGTGCAAGCTCCTCAGGAGTTCCGGCCGCAGTCAGTTCACCGCCACGGTTTCCTCCATCAGGTCCCATTTCAATCAAATAATCAGCAGCCTTCACCACATCCAGATTGTGTTCAATCACAATCACAGTGTTACCTCTGTCGACAAGTTTATTGAAGACCTCCATCAAAATTCTGATATCCTCGAAATGCAAACCAGTTGTAGGCTCGTCCAAAATATATAAAGTCCGTCCGGTGTCCTTTTTCATCAACTCTGTTGCCAGCTTAATTCTCTGACTTTCGCCACCAGACAAAGTTGTTGAAGGCTGACCAAGCTTCAAATAGCCCAGGCCTATGCTTTGCAGAACCTTCACCTTTGCATATATAGAAGGAACATTTTCAAAAAATTCAACAGACTGATTCACTGTCAAGTCCAAGACATCGGCTATGGATTTACCCTTGAATCTGACTTCAAGCGTCTCACGATTGTATCTTTTGCCATGACAACACTCGCAGGCAGTATAAACATCGGGCAAGAAATTCATCTCGACCGTTTTATAACCGCTTCCGCCGCAGGTCTCACATCTTCCGCCCTTTATATTAAAAGAGAAACGTCCTGGTTTGTAGCCTCTCATCTTAGATTCTGGCAACGACACAAACAAGCTTCGAATATCCGAGAACAATCCTGTGTAAGTTGCCGGATTTGAGCGTGGAGTTCTGCCGATTGGCGACTGGTCAACATTTATCACCTTGTCCAGATTTTCTATGCCTTCGATAGAATCATATGGCAATGGATCTTGCAAAGAGCGGTAAAATTTCTGGCTCAGAATAGGCTGAAGAGTGTCATTTATAAGTGTTGATTTTCCGCTTCCAGACACACCAGTCACACAAATGAGCTTGCCCAGCGGAAAGGTCACATCTACCGATTTAAGATTATTACCAGAAGCACCCCTTATCGTCAGGAACTTGCCGTTGCCATCTCTTTTCTTCTTGTGCAGCGGAATCTGCATATCACCCTTCAGGTAGGAAGAAGTCATTGTGTCTTGCTTAAGCATCTCCTTTGGAGTACCCTGGAACACAACCTCACCACCGTGTCGGCCTGCCTTTGGGCCAATATCAACAATATAGTCGGCCTCGAGCATCATATCTCTATCATGTTCCACAACAATCACAGAATTGCCGATATCTCGCAAATTCTTCAAGGAATTTATAAGTCTGACATTGTCGCGCTGATGAAGACCTATGCTTGGTTCATCAAGAATATACAACACATTAACAAGCTGAGAACCTATCTGAGTAGCCAACCTTATACGCTGGCTTTCACCGCCAGAAAGCGACATTGACGATCTGTTCAAAGACAGATAGTCAAGACCGACATCGAGCATAAACTGCAATCTGGACCTCACCTCCTTAAGAATATCGGCAGCAATTCGTTTCTGCTTGTCAGACAAGCGAGCCTCCAAATCATCGAACCAAGCCATCAAATCAGACAAATCCATTGCCGACAAATCGGCAATGTTTTTGCCGTCAATATAAAAGTGCAGAGGTTCCTTAGCCAGTCTTTGTCCGTTACACTCCGGACAAGTGCAGACCTTGCTGAACTGGCTTGCCCATTTTTGAGCAGATGCAGAAGACTCGTCATCCTGCTGCATCTCAAGATACCTCATGACCCCCTCGAAAGACAAGAAATAGTTAGAAGTGCCCAAAGTGTCATTCTTGACATTGAATCTCTCGTCAGAACCATTTAGAATCACATCCATGACTTCATCAGAAATCTCGTTTATCGGAGTTTTCAATGTGTAGCCATATTTTGTGCATATTGCTTCAAGCTGAGCAAAGAAGAGTGATTTTTTATATTTGCCCAGAGGAAAGATTCCACCATCGGCTATGCTCAAGGAGCTGTCAGGAATAACCTTATCCCTGTCTATTTGAGTGATGACACCCAAACCCTTACAAACAGGGCATGCACCCTTTGGTGAATTAAAAGAAAAATTATGAGGTGCAACCTCAGAGTAGGAAATGCCCGAAGTTGGACACATCAGCAGACGGCTGAAATATCTGACATTATTGACATCATCCTTCAGCACAATCATCAAAGATCCCTCTCCCTGTTTGAGCGCAGTGTGCACCGAATCCTGCAGTCTTTTAGGATCTTCGCCAGAAATCACAAGTTTGTCAATCACAACCTCAATGTCATGATTTTTGTATCTGTCCAGCTTCATTCCATGAGAAATCTCACGGAAAACGCCATCCACTCTGACCGACAGATATCCCTTTTTGCGAATCTGTTCGAACAAATCCTTGTAGTGACCCTTACGAGATTTGACCAATGGAGCCAAGATAAAGACAGCCTTGCCACTGTAATCATTTGAGATAAGCGACAGAATCTGGTCCTCAGTATAGCGCACCATTTTCTCGCCAGTCACATAACTATAAGCCTCGCCAACTCTGGCATAAAGCAGACGAAGAAAATCATATATTTCGGTTGTTGTGCCTACTGTGGAACGCGGATTTTTATTTGTTGTTTTCTGTTCGATTGAAATAACAGGACTGAGACCAGTTATCTTATCGACATCTGGTCTCTCTAAATTGCCAAGAAAATTACGAGCATAAGCAGAGAAGGTTTCTATATACCTTCTCTGTCCCTCGGCAAAAATCGTATCAAATGCAAGAGAAGACTTGCCACTGCCACTTAATCCTGTTATGACAGTGAGTTTATTTCTTGGAATTGACACGTCAACATTCTTAAGATTGTGAACCCTAGCCCCCCATACCTGAATCTGTTCAGTTTCTATGGCCGGGTTATCTGTATTTTTCTTGCTTTTTGCAGTCACCTTTAAAGAACTATTGATTTTGGCAAATATAAGAAAAATTCGCCTAAATAAGTAAGATAGCAGTTCACATTTCGCAATGCAGAAGACACACGAAACCCAATGATTTTAAAGTTTTCACTTACTGGTGGCATCAACAGAAGTTTCAGTTCATGCAGTCAATTATATAACAGAAGATTAGTTGAAGCACACTTCAAGGCGGCATTATACACATCCAAGAACAAAAGTACAAAGAGAGAATGCCAAACAATGGACAAAAGATTTTCAGCGGGATTGGCACCAATTAAAGCGAGCAGAAAGAACGAATTTGAGCAAAAGAGCTCTGATGCTTGCGCACAAAAAAAAGACTCCGACCATCATATGATGATCGGAGTCTTGA
>R06__coassemble_150_pt1 | contig 26738 bp, 25 predicted proteins | sample R06__metabat2_high_PE_023 | metagenome-assembled genome bin R06 | reverse complement strand
TCATCCAGAAGATGCACGATGCTGATGCCATCTGCTTCGCCACGCCTATCTACTACTATGAGATGAGCGGACAGATGAAGACGCTCCTCGACCGTGGCAACCCTCTCTACACCACTGACTACAAGTTCCGCAACATCTACATGCTCACCACCGCTGCCGAGGACGAACCTTATGTCCCCGAACGTGCCGTAGCAGGTCTTACCGGCTGGATTGACTGCTTCGAGAAGGCCCGCCTTGCCGGAACCGTCTTCGTGGGTGGCGTCAATGATCCGAACGAGATTGTGGGTAATGACAAGCTGAAACTCGCCTACGAACTGGGTAAAAGTATCAAGTAACCGTGAAGCAACTCCAAGACCTGTCCCTCGAAGAGCTGTGGCAGTTGTTCCCCATCGTCCTTAAGCCACACAATCCGGAATGGAGGGTGTGGTATGAGGATGCACGACAGGAGCTGTTGCAAGTCATTCCTGCTGAAAGCCTTGCAGCCATCCACCACATCGGCAGTACCGCCGTGCCAGGCATTTGGGCAAAGCCAATAGTGGATATCCTCGTAGAGTTGAAGCCAACGGCTGACATGGATGCTGTGGCAAAACGCATCGAGGAAAATGGCTGGATTCGCATGAGCAGCAACGAGCGTCGTATCTCACTCAACAAGGGGTACACCATCCATGGCTATGCCGAGCGTGTCTATCATCTGCATCTGCGCTTTGAGGGCGACAGCGAAGAGGTCGACTTTGCTGAATACCTTCGCCAGCATCCCGATGTCGCCAAGGAATATGAAGCCTTGAAACTCTCCCTCTGGCACAAGTATGAGCATGACCGCGACGGCTATACCGAAGCCAAAACAGCATTCATAACGAAATATCGACAATGAGCAAAGTACAGTTAGAGGTGAACGGCCATATTTTCACCGCCACCATCAAGGACACACCCACCGGACGTGCCTTCATCGACCGACTGCCGCTGACCGTGCAGATGGACGAGCTGAATGGTAATGAGAAATGTTACAACGGTCTTCATCTGCCTACTGCCGACGTACATTGCGTCACCACATACCCCGGCGACATCATGCTCTTCTGGGGTTCCTACCTCGTCCTGTTCTACGGCATGGGTGGCGGTTGGGATTACACCCCCATCGGCAAGGTCGAAGATACCGAAGGTCTCCGCAAGGCTGTCGGCAGTGGCAATGTCCTGGTCACTTGGACAAAGCTGTAAGAACAATCTGCAACTTATGATAAAGGGAGACTATCCTCACGGACGGTCTCCATCTGTCATTCACAAAATTACGAATGAAAAAAATCGATTCCCGCAACCACCTCACGGTAGGTCTATTTTACTAATACGCCACGCAGGTTCATTCCGAAGCAGCGGATGGTCATCCAACTGTTTGCACAATGATGCACTGAGATAGTAAGCAAAACGCTTATTGCCATTTAATGTTGAAGACCAGTAGCGGACGCGGTCGTTCACATACTCCAGACCAGAGTCGATAATCAGACCTTCGGCAAGAAGGAAGATATACTTGCTGTCATCAATCTTTGATGTAACCTTCAAGCCATATACATCGCTGATAGTCGTCTTCTCCACATCACACTGATTCATCATGTGCGCCCACTCAGCCTAAGTAGGCAGACGCCAGTCACCACCCTTGTGCTGACGAGGTGCCAGAATCGCAGCCTGATTTTACTCTCTTGTGGAGACATGCAAGTTTAACGGAGTGTCTCCAAGGGACTATTTTGCCCATATCCTCAGGTCCGTCACCGACGGCAACTGCGACTATGAACGGCTCACGCCGATGGCATATGCCTCTAAAAACTAGAAAATCAGCCCGAACGGCTGATTTTGAGCGAGGCTCCAGCCTACAATTTTCTCTGTATAGATGTCCAATATCAGTGACAGGTAACATTGAGGACACTTTTCATTCTTTCTTCTTTTTGGTATGTTTCAGCCTCAAATTTATAACACCAGTTCTTAATTGTACACAACGACACCGGTATTTTTCTTACTATCGTCTTAAAGCCTTGCTTCTCTTCAAAATGAAGACGTATCACTTCTAAATGATACTTTTCTTGTTTCTCACTTCTGCCTGTTCGTAATTATTCTTCCATTTTTGTTGACTTTATGAGTCAACTTTTTTCTGGACAATACAAATTACGTATCTTTGTCCCGTTGTTAGTCGCTTAAATTTCACTCCAACTCAAACAGAATAAATCTAACGCAAAAGGAGAAGAAAAGAAGGAGGCTTCGTCTAACTTAATTCGTTCTTGGAGTTCCCCCGTTTTATGTATTGACATTGGAATAATTGAGTTACACTAGCAACTTGAACTTTAAAACCATTTACAAGTCTGCAACATGTTGCTGCCTATATCAGCCCTGTTAATTCTTGCATCTGGAATACAAATAGAAGTGTCTGGTGGCTCACAATGCTGCGGTTTGGATTTTCGAACATATTTGCTTATACATGTGACAATTGCAACGATTATGACAATCCTTGTTGTAATGCATTTGTATCTTCACTTCGGATGGAAAGAATGGAGAGAAAATAAACAATCTGAAAAACAAGCAAACACGCGTGCTAATATGTGTTAGCGTCATTACACTTGTCACTGGCATAATCGCCTTGTCGTTTAACTTGTATTCTATGGAGCATACTTCTGTAGGTGGCTTGCATGGCAAGATAGGATTTATTTGTATCATCATAGCAATTGGTCACACAGTAAAACGTTGGTGGTGGTTTAAGAAACAGGTAGAAAAGAACCAATAGAAATGAGTGAACAAAACAATAATTTAAAAGTTGTTATGCCGGTTCTGCTGGCACTCAGCATGACACATATGCTGAACGACTTGCTGCAATCCGTATTGACCAGCAGCTACCCTATTATAAAAAAAGATTTAAATCTTACGTTTAGCCAAATCGGTTTAGTGACTTTGGTATACCAGTTTGCAGCATCAGTCTTTCAACCTTTCGTTGGTGTGTTTTTTGACAGGCACCCTCTGTCATGGAGTCCTCTTTTGGCAACAATCTTGACAGCAATAGGAATTACGATGTTTGCATTTTCACAGGAGATGACAACAATCATAATTTCAGTGTTTTTGATAGGTACAGGGTCTTCAATAGTCCATCCTGAATGTTCACGAATAACCTCACTCGCATCTGGAGGGAAACGTGGCCTGGCCCAGTCTCTATTCCAAGTTGGTGGTAACTTTGGCGGCTCAATTGGCCCTCTGCTTGTTGCTTTAATTGTTGCTCCATACACAAGAACAAACATATTGTTTTTTCTCATTTTCTCTGTGTTGTCTTGCTTAGCCGTAATTCCGATACAGAATTGGTTTAGCCGTCAACTCAAAGAGATGAAAAAGAATAATGCCAAAATGAAAGTGTCGAGCAAACGACCACTTTCGTTTCCATTGACAATTGCATGCATAGTAATTCTGCTGATACTAATATTTTCAAAGTATATATACATGGCCAGCATTTCAAATTACTATACATTCTACTTGATAGAGAAATTCGGAGTTAGCATCTCCACATCACAGATATGTTTGTTCGTTTTTCTGATATCAACAGCAATAGGGACATTAATCGGTGGACCATTAGGAGACAAAATAGGAAGGAAATATGTTATTTGGATAAGTATTCTTGGAGCTGCCCCGTTCACACTGTTATTACCTAACATGAACTTCACAGCCACCGTTGCGCTAAGTTTCATGGTTGGGTTAACACTGTCTTCAGCATTTCCTGCAATTCTCTTATACGCGCAAGAATTGCTTCCTTTTAATCTTGGACTAGTGTCTGGACTTTTTTTCGGGACTGCGTTCGGTTTTGCAGGAATAGCAGCTGCTTTCATTGGGAACATGGCTGATACATACGGAATAACAGAAGTTTACAAAGTAACTGCCTACACACCCTTGATTGGTCTTATTGCTGGATTTCTGCCTAACCTAAAAAACAAAAAAATTGGACAATGATAATATGGAATCCATGGCACGGATGCCATAAAATCAGCGAAGGATGCCAGCATTGCTATATGTATTTCTTGGACAAGAAAAGAAATATTGACACCAGCATTGTATACAAAACCTCAAATTTTGATTACCCAATTCAAAAGGATAAAAAAGGAAATTACAAACTAAGAGGAGGTATGCAACTGTACGTTGGTCTGTCTACTGATTTTTTTGTGGAAGAAGCTGATTTATGGAGAGATGAAGCATGGAAAATAATAAATAAACGAAAAGACATAGCATTCAGAATCTTAACTAAAAGAGCTGGCAGAATAGAGAAATGCCTGCCAAATGATTGGGGCGAAGGATACGAAAATGTCATGATTAGTGTAACAACCGAAAATCAAATCAGAGCAGACGAGAGACTAGAGATTTTGATGAACTTACCAGCCAAGCACAAAGGGTTCATGGCAGCACCTTTGATTGGAGAAGTTGACGCTGAAAAATATCTATCAACAGGCAAAATTGACGAAGTGCTTTGCGGCGGAGAGAACTATGACGGAGCCAGACCATGCCATTTTGAATGGGTAAAACTTCTAAGCGACCAATGCAAGCGCTACAATGTTACTTTTGATTTCATAGAGACAGGAACAATCTTTGTGAAAGACGGAAAATTCTACACTATTAAAGACAAAAGGACACAAAGCAAGCAAGCTTTTCTGTCTGGATTAAGTTATAAGGGCAAAGACATTGGATTTAGGCTTGTAGAACTGGAGCCTTCTATTTTCCGCCAAGACACATTGACCAACAATAACCAATATTACAAAGAACATTGCGAGACCTGTGGAAGCAAACTAACATGCAATGGCTGCAGCAAATGCGGGGCCTGCAATATGAAATAAAGTAAGGATAGATTTATCATCTATCCTTACTTTAACATATAATCACAGGCTGTTATAAGAATCATCATCCACTGGCTCCAACCATTCGTTTGAAGGTTTGTCTGGTTTTGACTTTGGAACCTCGATATGAGTTGTTACATGCTGAAACCAAGAATCACGCTGTGCACCATGCCAATGTTTGACCCCCTCAGGCACATCTATGATATCCCCGGGATTAAGTTGAATGGATTTCTTACCCCATTCTTGATACCATCCATGCCCACTAACACATATCAGAATTTGTCTGGCACCATAGTGCACGTGCCAATTATTTCTGCATCCAGGTTCAAAAGTTACATTATTCCATGATGTTGACGTTTTTTCTCCTTGCAAATTTTTCGGAACAATTGGAGCCAAATGACTATTACCAACAAAAAATTTTGAATATGCATTATTAGGATCACCCTTTGGCCAAGCTCCTGCATTTGCATCAGACGAGCAATCAACCTGAGATAGTCCAGAATCGCTTAAATACTGACATAATTCATCAACCTGCCGCTGCGAGTTTCCCATATTCACGGCACCCTTTTTGTGTGCTGCAAGCTGAGGAGACACACCCTTCAATGCAGAGAGAGCAGCCACCGTGACCAACTCTCTGTCTGAGTTAGAAAGTTGTTCCCCGGCAAAAATGTCACCAAATAAATGACACTTCAAATAATAGTCATTTTGTGGGCAAAAGTCATAATTAAAAGGACGTCCACTGAGCTTTGTTTGGTTTTCTGTGCCAAGCCTCAATGATACGTTAGAGTCGTTCCAGGCATCTGGCCTTTTCCACTCCTCACCGATGTATTTCCCAATATTTTCAGAATACGGAGTGGACGATATTACATTTTGCAATACACCCAAAGCATTCAATGAACGAGGGAAACCCGTATACGCATATAGTTGCGAAAAAGCTTCCTTCAACTGGTTTACTGTAACCCCAGAATCTAAAGCATTACGGATTGCGACATCCAATCTAAGCAAGTCTCCTTGAGCCTCTAAGGCCGCACATGCAGCCAAGGACAACTGCACATCAGACAAGGAAGAATATTTTTTTTGAGAGTATGAACTTGTAGACATAAAAAACAGTATACTAATAATTGATGTTCTTAATAATAAACTCATAACAAATTTAATTTATTTAATACAACCATGCAATTCACAATCATTGCAAATCATCTACTGGCATAAAATTAGAGCAAAATCATAATAAATCAGAATTATATAAAAGCATATATTTCAAGGCTGTTCTTATAAATAGTTATATTTGCATCAGAAACACAAGAAGATGGAAAATTCATTCAACATATACAGCAGAATCGAGCTTTTGTTTGGAAAAGGATTCGTAAAAGAACTAAACTCTAAAAAAGTAATAATATTCGGAGTAGGAGGTGTTGGCTCATGGTGTGCAGAAGGACTACTGAGAAATGGAATTATAAATTTGACATTAGTAGACAGTGACAATATATCAGAATCCAACTGCAACAGACAGCTAATGGCAACATCGAAAACCATAGGAAAATCAAAAGTTGAAGTATTGAAACAGAGGCTGTTAGAAATCAATCCATCAGCAAATATCGAAGCATGTCATAAAGTATATTGTAAAGAAAATCATAGCGATTTCAAGATAGAAAATTATGATTATTGCATTGACGCTATAGATTCTCTTAAAAACAAGATGGACCTGATTCTATGGGCCACTAGTTTTGAAAATGTCACTTTATTTTCATCAATGGGTGCAGCACTAAGAATAGACCCTTTTATGATTAGAAAAGCTGAATTCTGGAAAGTAAATGGAGACCCGCTAGCAAGAGCATTAAGAAAAAAAATGAAAGGAGAACACAAATCTCCAGCAAAAAAGTTCTTTTGCATCTACAGTGAAGAAAAGCCTAAAGAGAATTTAGGCAAAAGCGAATATACAGAATCAAACATAAACGAACCTAATGCCAACTGGGATAAATGCAAGGCACAAATAAATGGCTCTCTGTGTCACATAACATCTATATTCGGATTTTCTCTTGCAGGAATGGTAATGGAGGATATTGAAGAAAAATTCAACAAAAGGTGTTAACAATCAATTATATATATATGGTTGTAACAAGAAACAGGTTTATAATTTTGTTATTGTTGTTAATGACAAACTTCATAACAACTTTATGTGCAAACCACGATTCAGAGAAACAATGGAGAGAACTTGAATTTAGAATTGATACCCTACTAAACTCAGCCATTAACAAAGAAATAATACCAGGTGGAGTGGTCTGCATAGTCAGAGAAAACAATATACTGCTGAAAAAAGCATATGGTCACAGATGCGTAATCCCCACAGAATGCGAGATGACGACTGAAACGATTTTTGATTTGGCCTCACTCAGCAAATGCATTTCAACAGCAACCGCAATTATGCAGTTAGAAGAACAAGGTAAACTTTCACTTGATGACAACGTAAAAAAATATGTTCCTGATTTTAAGCCGTGGATCAAAGGTAGAGATACCATAGACATTAAATTGAAACAACTTCTAAGTCATTCAAGCGGTGTACAGCCGGGCCTAACAGAAAAAGATGTTAACAGACTGTTCAACCAATGGGGCGGGGCAAACACAGATTCTTTAACAGAATATATAGCAACCAAGACTTACCGTAAATTCAGACCCGGAACAAAATGCCTATACAGCTGCTTAAATTTTATCGTTCTTCAAAGCATTGCTGAAAAAATATCAGGAGAAAAACTTGATGTGTATGCTCGGAAAAACATATTTGACATTCTAGGAATGAACAACACCAGATACATACACACCGGCTCTGAATTTCCGGTAGATGTGAATATTGCTGCAACAACAGTATTTGGCGACAGTGTTGCCCTGCAGGGACAAGTTCATGACATGACTGCAAGGATTTTGAATGATGGTGTTTCTGGCAATGCCGGAGTTTTCTCTAATGCCGACAATATTGCACTGTTCTGCATGGCAATTATGAACGGTGGTGAATTAAACGGTAAGAGAATATTAAAAAAAGAAACAGTTGACTTAATGACAAGCATCGCCAGAGATGACGAGCCAAATGTAGGCAGAGCCTTAGGATGGGACGTGAACAGCCCATACTCAAATATAATGGGGAAGAAAATAAGGAAACACAAATGTGTATGCCATACAGGATATACGGGAACTTCTATAGTCATGGATTTAGAAACCAAAACAGCTATCATACTACTGACAAACAGAGTCCATCCAAAAGATAAAGGCAGTCTTAAAAAAACAAGGAATGAATTGGCTGACATAGTTGCTGATTATATTTTTTAGGAAGACCTTTATAAATTGGCTTAGAGGAATTAAATACTTTAATGCAATCTGATTTATTCGAGAAAAGACAATGATTATCTATTTTTCAGGAACTGGCAATTCCAAACATGTAGCACAAAAGATTGCAGAGGCAACAAAAGACAAATATGAATCAATAGAAAATCTTGGTACACATATAAATCTTGCTGACAACGAAAACCTTGGAATTATCACACCAACGCATTGGTGGCAACTGCCAATTTTGATGGAAAAATATCTAAATGAAGCTATAATTTCCGTCAGCAAGAAAAATTACATTTTTTTGGTTTCTACATACGGCAGTATAGACGGTTGTATAAGTCAACAGACAAGAAAAATACTTGGTGACAAGAATATAAAATTAAATGCTTCATTTGGAGTGAAAATGCCAGACACTTGGACTCCGATGTTTGACTTGAGTAAAGAATCTGAGGTCAAAGACATTTTGAGAAAATCTGAACCTGAGATTGGAAACATAATTTCCAAGATCAAAAACAAAGAAGAAGCCTTTTATACAAAAATCAGACTGCCATACTTCGTTAAAACACTGACAAGAATTATTCTTGAGAATGAAAGAAAAACAAAAAATTTCAAATTAAAGAATGTATGTACAGGCTGCGGCAAGTGTAAAAAGAGCTGTCCGGCACAAGCTATTGACATTAAAGAAGGCAAAGCAATATGGACTAAAGAGAAATGCCTTATTTGTCTCAGATGCCTGCACAATTGTCCTCAATTTGCCATTCAATATGGAAACAAGACTGAAAAACATGGACAATATACATTCGAAAAATATCAAAATTTCGATTAATTCGTAACAATAGTTTTTGTAAACTCAACCAAATTTAAAGAAGATATAAATCATGAATATAGGAGACAAAATACCTGATTTTTTAGGTATAGACCACATTAGAAATGAAATAAAAAGTTGCAATTATAAAGGCAAAAAGATTATACTCTACAGTTACCCCAAGGCTAACACTCCAGGTTGTACCGCTGAGGCATGTTCTCTGCAAGAGCATAAAAATGAACTGAACAACCTCGGTTACGAAATAGTAGGCATAAGCAAAGATAAAGAAGCCAACCAGAAGAAATTTGCAGAAAACAATTCTTTGCAATTTCCTCTTATTTGTGATTCTGAGACCACTACCCTTCAAAAATTAGGCTGCTGGGGAGAAAAAATTGCATGCGGAAGAAAAACCATAGGTATAATAAGAACAACATACATAGTTAACGAAAACGGCATAATAGAAAAGATATTCACAGCAAAAGAAATCAAGACCAAAATACATGCTGAACAAATCCTAAATTATATCAACAACAATAAAGACCATGAATAATAACAAAAAGGCAATAGTTGTTGGCGCTACGTCTGGAATAGGCAAAGAGGTTGCAGTTCTTTTGGCTAATAAAGGGTGGTCGGTTGGCGTGGCTGGCAGAAATGAGACTGAGCTGGAAAACCTCGTCAAAATGGACAAGAATATTGTTGCAGCTCAAAAATTAGACATCACTTCACATGACTCAACAGAAAAATTAAAATTACTGATTGATAAATTGGGTGGAGTAAATTTATATTTTCATAGTTCCGGCGTGGGCTGGCAAAATGCTGAACTTGAAACAGAAAAAGAAATCATCACAGTTGAAACCAATGTTGTTGGATTCACAAGAATGGTTGATTTTATGTGGCATTATTTTGAGACAAAATCAGGCAGTCAAGCCCATATCGCTGTGATTAGCAGTATTGCAGGAACAAAAGGATTAGGAGCTGCTCCATCTTACTCCTCCTCAAAAAGATATATAAATCACTATATGGAATGTCTGGAGCAACTGAAAAGAATAAAAGGACTATCAAACATCCATTTAACTGATATCAGGCCTGGTTTCGTTAAGACACCGTTGCTCGACGATGGAGGCAATTATCCGATGCAACTAGATGCTAAAATTGTGGCCAAACTGATAGTTGAAGGAATAGAAAAAAAGAAAAGAATTCTTACAATTGACTGGAAATACAGAATACTAGTCGCACTGTGGAAACATATCCCTACTTTTGTCTGGATACGGCTTAGAATTAAAAGCAAATAAAACATGATTGACATCTTGACATTCTTGCACTACAGACAAACATAAAGCAACAAAATCAAACTATAATATATCAACAGCCCCCCAAAAAATCAGAAAAAGGCAAATGAATATTGGTTAATGAGAAAAAGCACAAAAAGAAAATTATATGAAGTGAAAGATGATTTCACAGAATAATATAATTTTGCACACGGATGTGGTAACATCATCATCCTCTTAAATAAGGACTGATATTGTGCAAGGGAATCAGGTGAAAGACCTGGACTGTTCCTGCAGCTGTAATCCACAAAGAAAAGAAACCGACAAGAAGTCACTGCGAAACAAAATAGCGGGAAGACGTCGGTTTTGTGGAAAGTCAGAATACCTGCCATGTCCAACTAAGGGATAATCACTCCCAGGATTTGGAGTTGTCAACTTATGCAATCAAATACAATCAAACATAAGTCCGATAATAAAGGACCACAGATGTTGTGTGCTCAAAAAAAATCAGCACACAACCGAGTTTTTGTTTCTTGACATGATGTTCAATAAAGCTAAGCAACAGAATATGTATTCAGAAAAGACAATAAACATTGCAAGCAATAACAGAATATTTCATTGCTGTTTTATTTCTGCGACCAGACTGAATAAAAAAATATTTTGTGAGCACTAATAGCAAAGACACCATACCCAGGCCAAGATATAAAGACGACATACAACAAAAAGATAGGTTTAAATCAAAAAAATATTCATAATCTGCATTATCAAATATTGCAGAGCAAATAAGAATAATTCAAATTATGAAAAAAATAAGTAGAGTTATATTACTGAGCATCGTTTTATGCTCAATCTCGGCTTGCAACCAGAAAGTTCAAAAGACAGAAAAATCGGCAGACTCATTCATTCAAGACACAAGCCACTTTGATGAAAAAGAATACAAGGACTGCATCGCAATAAAATATGCAAAAGGACTGAAAGTGGAATACAAAGAAGATGGAGTCCACGTTACGATAAGCAATCCGTCGATGAAATCAAAAAGCAAAACAGAAGAATTTGTAATAAACAAAAAGAACAACAGATTCGTATGTACCACGGCCCTGCAAATTGGAAATTTTGAAGTTCTCGGTTTGGAGGATAAAATTGTAGGAACAAACTCAATAAAGAACCTATTCTCGGATAAACTGAAGAAACAAATTAAAGAAGGAAAAACTCAGACTATTGGCAAAGAAGGAAATTTTGATGCAGAGAAAGTAATTGCCCTGAAACCCGACTTTATCATAGTTTCTGCATCTAAGCATGGAGGTTACGAGGTGCTGAAAGACTGCGGAATCCCAATTCTTCCACATCACGGGTACAAGGAACCTACACCACTGGGACAGGCAGAATGGATAAAGCTGATCGGACTTATGACCGGAGAAGAAAGGAGAGCTAATGCGGTCTTTGACGAAATTGAGACAAAATACAACAAACTAAAAGAAGAGGTAGCTGCAAAATGCGTAGGAAAAGAAAAGCCGACTATTGCAAGTGGCAGACAACTCAGAGAGGGCTGGTATCATGTTGGAGGAAAAAGCTATATGGCAAAAATTTTTGCTGATGCCGGAACAAAATATATTATGAGCGACAATAATGAAACCGGCGGTGAGACATGCGACTTTGAATATGCCTACGCAAAAAATATAGATGCAGACTACTGGCAAATTGACGGCTCATTTGACGGAGAATTTAGCATGGAAGACCTGAAAAAAGAAGATGAAAGATATGCCACTCTGAAAGCCTTCAAAAACAACAATGTTATCTTCTGCAATCTAAAAGAAACACCATACAGAGAATTGGCTGGAGTGTATCCGCACATTGTGCTTGCCGATTTTGTCAAGGTTATTCATCCAGAAATATTGCCGAACTACACACCAACCTTCTATAAAAGAATAAAATGAAAATATACACAAAGACCGGAGATAAAGGTAAAACATCTATTGTTGGTGGGACCAGAGTTGACAAGTGTAGTCAAAGAATTGAAACTTACGGAACCATAGACGAGCTAAACTCTTTTGTCGGTCTGCTAAGAACATTCTGCTCTGATGAGCACGACATAAGCATGCTGCTGGATGTACAAAAAAAACTGTTTATGGTTGGTGGAAATCTGGCCACAGACAAAAATAAATGCAAAGTAAGACCTGGAAACTATATACTCGACAGTGATGCTGCAGAGATAGAATCAGAAATAGACTCCATTATGCAAGAATTGCCACCAGCAAAGATGTTCATAATACCAGGTGGAACGAAAGGAGCATGCTATGCTCACGTGTGCAGAACAATTTGCCGACGAGCTGAAAGAGAAATCTATAAACTTGAAAGCACAGGAGAATTGATCGACGAACAAATTCTTAAATTCATAAACAGACTGAGCGATTATTTTTTTGTTTTGGCAAGAAAGCTAAACAAAGAGAACAATACTGAAGAAGAAATTTGGACAAGACAATAAAGAAATGAAGAAATTTACAACAGCTATTTTAGCACTGACCGCATTGCAAATCAATGCACAAACTGTTTACGACACAAAAAGCGATGAAGGGAACAACATAGAAGAAACTTATTTAAATACAGTTGTGGTGACAGGAATCGGATATGAGAGCAGCATAGAAAAGACTCCTGTTGCGATTAATGTTGTCACTTCCAACGACATAAAGAAAGCAGGAGCAAGCAATTTGGAAGAGGCTCTGAGCGTTTTGACTTCTAGCATCACAAAGCTTACAAACAACATGGGAACATCAATAAATTTCAATGGGGTTAGCGATGACTACATGGTGATACTTGTTGACGGCAAAAGAGTAAGTGGTGACGACAGATGGGCAAGAATTAGTGTTGACAACATCAAGAGAATAGAAATTCTGAATGGAGCAGCAAGTGCCCTGTATGGAAGTGATGCTATGGCTGGAGTAATCAATATTATAACCAACAATGGCGAATACAACAAGGTCAGCGGTGAAACAAGGACTAAAGTAATGAGCAAAAACAGACTAGATCAAGACATAAATCTGAACATAAACAAAAACAAATTCAGCAGCAACACGTCTTATAATTACGAGCAATCTGGCAACTGGCAAGTTAACCATTACCAAGAATTCGACGAAGGAGAAAGCAAAGTGCTTAAACTAACCGGCAGACCAATGATGGCCGGATACAGAAGTCACAACATCAGCGAGGACATGGGTTGGAAGTTTAATGACAAACTGCAGATTAGCATCAGAGGTAATTATTATGACAACCTTAGCGACAGACCTAGAAACGCAACATACTTCACACAAAAAACAACAACAGACAAAGAGACAGGCGATAAAACGTATACATACACCGAAAAACAAGCATACACTTACAATCTGCATCACAAATCATATACATACGGTGCAGGCGCAAGCTATGAACTAAACGATAAGATAAAACTGTTTGTAGACGCATTCAGCGACAATTTCACATCTTCGTATGACTACTGGCAGACAAGCGAGAAAGAGGCCTATGACGAGGACAGAAAAAGGACACACTATGAGAACGAATCACTAAAAGGCGTTTTCAGTTTGGCAAGATGGAACAAACTGACGTCTGGACTGGAATTTGAGCAAAACTCACTGACAAGTGAATCAGACAACATCAAACACGAAACTACAAATTCGAACAGCCTATTTGCACAAGATGAAATCAACATCATGAAAAATTTGGACGGATACGTTGGACTAAGGTACACATACAATGACAAGTTCGAAAGTAATCTCACTCCTAACGTAGGGCTTTATTTCCACGCTAAAAGATTCAGAGCAAGAGCCAGCTATGCCGACGGATACAAGGCTCCTTCATTGGCACAGATTTATTCAACTTACCAAGCAAAGACAACTTCTACATACACAATAAACAACACATCATTGAAGCCTGAAAAAAATCATTATGCGAATCTAAACCTCTCATACACATATAAATGGTTAACATGCGACGTTTCTGGTTATCTGAACAAGATAAGAAACATGATCAACTACAAAACTATGAAACAAGATGAAATTGATAATGACGAAAATCTGAAGGCTCTATATGACGAAGGCTGGACTACAATAAGACAAAGAAGCAATATTGACAAAGCCATGGTAAAAGGAGCAAGCGCTAACATTAAGATTGCTCTTGGATTCGGTCTGTCTGTGGGCGGTGGGTACACTTACACAGACTCAGAATCGGAAACTAAGACACTAAACACAAAAACACAAGAATATGAGATAACAAAAGCTCCGGTTGACAAAAGCGTGAAACATGTGGGTAGGGCAAACATAGACTGGAAAAGAGACTGGAACAAATATGGACTTGATATCTGTCTGAATGGTCACATTCAATCCAAGAGATACAGCAGCACATATGGATATGCTGCCGGATACGGACAATGGGACCTTATAACACGACACAGCATTAAGAGAGAAGGATTTATTATTGAGCCATTCATTGGAATAGAGAACATTTTCGACAAAAAAGACGAAGCTCCATGGAATGCGAACTACTCAACCACAAATCCAGGTAGATCACTGTTTGCCGGTCTTTCTATTAAGTTTGAAAAATAACGGGGACCTCAGCTCGCTAAAACATTTTTGAGTAGTTGTTTCTGATTAATTTTGCAGAAGATCATTCACGAATATAACAAACATGAATATATATATTGTTGGCATAGGTCCTGGCTCTGAAGGCGACATGACTATCGACGCGATAAAAGCGATAGAAAACTGCGATGTGATTGTAGGATACAAATACTACTTTCAATTCATAGAAAAACATGTGCACGAAGGGACAGAATGCATTGACACTGGAATGAAAAAAGAAACAGAAAGAGCCAAAATTGCATTTGACAAAGCCAAAGAAGGACACAATGTATGCGTGATTTCAAGCGGTGATGCCGGTATATACGGAATGGCACCTTTGATGCATGAGATGAAAGCCAACGAAAATATGTCAGGAATAGACCTTGTGACCATTCCTGGAATAAGTGCATTTCAAAAAGCTGCTGCATTATTGGGTGCTCCAATAGGACATGACATGTGCATATTGTCGATGAGTGACCTTATGACTCCTTGGAAATTGATAGAGAAAAGAATAAAGGCAGCGGCTATAGGCGACTTCGTAACAATAATCTACAACCCCAAAAGCCATGAAAGATATTGGCAACTGCACCGACTCGTTGAAATCTTCAGGCATGAAAGAAAACTTGGCACTCCAGTTGGCTATGTGAAACAAGCAGGAAGAAGTGGCCAATGCTGTAAGGTGACCACTTTGGAGTCTTTTGACCCAGAAGAAATAGACATGTTCACTATTGTCATTATAGGTAACAGTCAAAGCCGAATTAACAACGGGAACATGATAACTCCAAGAGGATATTTCAGAGAGACAAGCAACCAAGACAGCAAACCAGGACAAGCTATAATGCAAGAATCATTCTGCACAATAAGAAACAGTCTGAAAAATCCTAACAGACCCGACTGGCAATTGTGGCCTATGCTGCATGCGATACACACCTCAGCAGATTTTGAAATGGAAAATCTACTAATAACAGATGAAAACACATGCGACATTTTGCTGAAGAAAATAAAAGAAGGGTCAATAAAAACAATAGTGACCGACGTAAGCATGGTTGCTAGCGGAATAAGGAAAGGTGCACTGAACAGACTAGGACTAGAGGTTGTGTGCTTCATCAATGATCCGAAAGCAAAGGAGATGGCCGACAAAGAAAACATAACCAGAGCACAAGCCTGCATGAGAATTGCTGCAGAAATGTATCCAAACGCTATATACGCGTTCGGCAATGCCCCAACAGGCCTTATGGAACTATGTCAACTAATAAGAAAAGGGAAAGCCAACCCATCTGGAATAATTGGAGCTCCAGTTGGTTTTGTACATGTTGAAGAAAGCAAACATGCTCTAAAAACATTCCGAAATATCCCCAAAATTATAATAGAAGGAAGAAAGGGAGGCAGCAATCTGGCAGCAACATTGATAAACAGCCTATTAACATTCGACGACGCAAAACTAATGAAACCAGGCAGAGACCTATAATACCCATGACAGAATGAAAAAATGCACAATCATAGGAATAAGCGACAGCAGGGACCAATGGTTTAAACCAGAGATTGAAAAAATAATAGCAAATGGAAAGATTTTTTCTGGAGGTTTACGCCACAGGGAAATAATGAAAGACACGCTGCCACTCAATTCCAAATGGATTGAAATAACCGTGCCTTTGCAAAATGCATTTGAGGAATACAAAAAACATGAAGATGTGATTGTGTTCGCATCTGGTGACCCGCTATTCTATGGGATTGGAACAACAATTAAAAATAATTTCAGTGAGAGCGAAATCATAATATATCCATGTTTTAATTCGCTGCAAATGCTTGCACACAAACTTGGTATTGCCTACCAAGAAATGAGAGTTGTGTCGCTGACAGGCAGAAGCTGGGAAAAATTTGACGAAGCTCTAATAAGAGGAGAGAAACTGATAGGATGTCTGACCGACCATAACAAAACACCTAACGTCATATACGAACGCATGCTGGATTATGGCTATGACAACTATAAGATGATTGTAGGTGAAAGACTTGGAAATATCGCTCACGAGAGAGTTAGTGAATTCAGCAAAAGCATGAATTATGACACTCCAAATTGTCTGTTCTTGATAAAATATAGCAACAAGCCAAAACGTTTTGGCATTGCCGACAATGAATTTGAATTGCTGAATGGCCGACAAAAAATGATAACAAAAATGCCTATCAGACTGAACACACTGTCTGCCCTGGAGCTCGGCAGCAAAGAGAATTTCTGGGATATAGGCTTCTGCACAGGCAGCATAAGCATTGAGGCAAAACTGATGTTTCCGGAACTAAAAATAACAGCCTTTGAAGTCAGGAAAGAATGCGATGAGCTAATAACAAAAAACAGTCGTAAATTTGGCGCTCCTGGCATTGACCACATAATATGTGACTTCAACGATTTCGATATCAACACGCTGTCTGAGCCTGACGCTGTGTTTATAGGTGGACACGGAGGAAGACTGAATGAAATAATCAATAAAACATGTGGGCGACTAAAAAAAAATGGATGCATCGTGTTTAATTCGGTCAGCGAGGACAGTAAACACACATTTGAAGAAGTTACAACCTGCAATGGAATGAGTTGCAAGATTATACACACAATAACTGTTGATGAAAACAATCCAATAACAATAATGAAAGCACAATGGTAACATTTGACTACATAAACGAGAAAGGGAAAGCACTTGCCGAAAGGATTCAGGTTGGGATAGGAAATGTTGAAACAGAAGCCATTGTGTTTATTGGTGCAATGGGTATATGCGTCAGAAGATACAAGGACAAAATAAGTGACAAATATACCGACCCTGCTATAATCTGCGTCGACACCAATGGAAAGTGGGTAATCCCAGTGTTGAGTGGGCACATAGGAGGAGCAAACGATCTTTCGAAAAAGATTGCCAAAGCGATTGGAGCAGAAGCTGTTATAACAACCCAGAGCGATAACGAGGGTTTATGGGCTCTTGACACGCTGGCAAACAAATTCAACTGGAATACCTCTGCCCCATCAAGAGAAAATATGAACAAAATAATATCAAAATTTGTTGCCAAGAAAAAGACTGCTCTTATAGTAGAACATGAAGACGAAGGCTCCGAATACATGAAGAAAACATGCCCGCCACATGTTGATATATACAACAGTTATGAAGAATACAAAAAAAACAGCAAAGCTGAATATGAAGTAACCATATCCGTTGGTCTTTATACACATCAAGATATAGACATTCAGTTTTTTCAGAAATGCGTAAACATAGGATTTGGTTGTCAGAAACAAGCCCCAAAAGAATTTGCAGACCTAATTATAGATGAAATAGAAAATAGAGGATTCAGTAAGCAAGCGATAGCAAGCGTAAGAACAATAGACATAAAAAAAAGCGAAGCTATGCTTAACAGATTGCAAGAAATATTGCCTACAGCAAAAACACTAATCTTTACAGCAAAAGAGCTAGACACACAGGATGTGCCAAACCCAAGCGAAAAAGTGAGAGAAGTTGTTGGCTGCAGCGGTGTTGCAGAAGCAAGTGCAATGATGAATAACGCCAAGCTTGTTGTGGAAAAACAAAAAATGGAACACAGAGGAAGCCACTGCACATTTGCAATCTCAATAGACAAAAGACACGGACACATAGAATTTGTTGGAGCAGGTCCAGGTGACCCTGAACTGATAAGCATAAGAGGGAAAAAATTCATAGAAAAATCAGATCTAGTGCTTTATGCCGGAAGTCTGGTACCAAAAGAAATAACAAATTATGCAAAAGAAGGTGCAACAGTGAAAAGCAGCGCAGACATGTCTCTTGAAGAGCAGTTTGAGCTGATGAAAAAATTCTATGACCAAGGAAAACTAGTAACAAGATTGCATACCGGCGATCCATGCATATATGGTGCCATACAAGAACAAATGGCATATATGGACAAATATGCCATGGATTACCACATAACACCAGGCATATCATCGTTTCTGGCGGCAGCTGCCGAACTCAAAAGTCAGTTCACAATACCTGAAAAATGTCAAACAATAATACTGACCAGAGGAGAAGGACGTACACCAATGCCAGAAAGGGAAAAAATGAGACAACTGGCGCAACATCAAAGCACAATGTGCATATTTTTAAGCGCAGGAATTGCCGGGCAAGTGCAGAAGGAACTGATTGAGGGAGGTTATCCTGAAGATACACCGATTGCGGCATGTCACAAATTGACATGGAAAGAACAAAAAATTGTGAAAGGGAAATTGAAAGACTTGTCAAAGATAATCACAGACAACAATATGATGCTGACCACAATGATAGTTGTTGGAGAAGCCATTGACAACAGAAATGGACAAAGTAAACTTTATGACAGGGGTTTCACCCACGGATTCAGGCAAGGCAGACAATGATACTTATTTTTGGAGGAACAACTGAAGGACGAACTGCAGTTGAAGTGTGTGAGCAGGCTGGCAAACAGTTCTACTACTCCACAAAAACCGACGGACAGAAAATAGAGATGAAATATGGCACAAGGCTGACTGGTGCTATGGACGGACTCTGCCTCAACGAATTCTGCAAAAACAACAACATAGATTGCATAATAGACGCTGCTCACCCATTTGCCGAAAACCTACACGAAACAATTTGCAAAACAGGAATAAAAACAATCAGACTGCAACGAGATTTCGGAACTAAAAAAGACGGCATAATCTATTGCAAAAACTATGAGGATGCTGTAATAAAAATGAAGGAAGCCAAAGTCAACAAACTATTGGCCCTGACAGGAACAAATACCATATCAAAACTGAAAAAATTCTGGACTGATACAGAAACATACTTCAGAATACTTAATAGAGAGGATAGCATAAAAACTGCACAAGACTGCGGATTTGATAATAGACACATCATATTCTACAATGACAAAACTGCTCTGCCAAGCAAACCGGAAGAAAAAGAACTGATGGAAAAGATTGGCTGCGATGCGATCATTACAAAAGAGAGCGGCAGCAGCGGTGGTTTTGAAGAAAAAACTGACGCTGCGTTGGAACTCGGGATTAAAATATTTGCTATGGAGCATCCCAAACTGCCAGCTGAATGGGTTTATGTACAAGGTGCTATAGGTCTTAGAAGAGCAATAGAAAAAATCATCCCTGATTATTTTGATTTGAAAACAGGATTAAGCACTGGCACATGTGCCACAGCAGCGGTAAAAGCAGCCGTTATAAGTTTAGTAAAGAATGTCATGCCAACTTGTGTGGAAATAGAACTTCCGTGCGGAGAAAAAATAAATGTGGATGTTGAAACCGATTGCTGTGGCATGGCACACACATTTAAAGATTTTAGCGATGACCCGGATGTGACGCGTGGCAGCAAAATATCTGCAGAAATAGAAATAACAGACAATGACGAAATAGAATTTATTGGCGGACCAGGAGTAGGTACCGTAACCCTGCCTGGGTTGGGACTAAAAGTTGGCGGTCCTGCAATAAACAAGACTCCAAGAGACATGATGGGAAAAGCAGTGAGAGAAATTACGGATAAAGGCTGCAGAATAAAAATATCAGTTGAAAATGGAGCTGAAATTGCCAAACGGACATTCAACAACAAAGTTGGAGTTGAAGGCGGCATAAGCATAATAGGGACAAGCGGAATTGTCTATCCGTTGAGCAACGAAGCTTTTGAACGCAGTTTAAAAAAAGAATTCGAAGTTGCTAAAGCAATAGGCTGCAAAGAAATAGGTCTGGTCTCTGGCAAAAAGGGAGAAAATGCGTTGACAAAAGAGCATAACATAAGATGTATTCACTATGGCAACAAAATAGGAAAAACTCTTGAATATGCACAAAACATGGGTTTTGAAAGAGTTGTAGTCGGAATAATGATAGGCAAAGCTGTGAAACTGGCCGAAGGACACATGGATACACACTCTGGCAAAGCACAAATGAATATTGACTTTTTGAAAGAAATTGCAGATGAAGAAGCTTATAAGCTGGAAAACATTACAATGGCCAGAGAACTATGGGACATAATGAGCAATCATTTTTTTGAAAAGATAGAGAATTTGTGCTACTTTCACTGCAGAAAAATTTATAGCAAAGGTGAATTGACGATAAGACTTGTATGCGAAGAAAAAGTTTGATAATAATACTGATTGCATGTCTGCCATTGCTATCAATTTTAAACTTGATGACTGGCTCGGTAGAAATTCCATGTGATGAAATCATAAAGATTCTGTTTGGAAATGAAGACGTTGACCAAACATGGCAGAACATTGTGCTGAGGACAAGACTTCCGCAAACCCTGACAGCCCTTGCATGCGGAAGCTGTCTGTCGGTAGCCGGACTTGAGATGCAAACAATATTCAAAAATCCACTTGCTGGACCATCAGTAATTGGTGTATCAAGCGCTGCAAGTCTTGGTGTCGCACTGGTGGTGCTAATGAACGGAGCCTTTGGCGGAGTTGCAATCAGCAAATTCGGAATAATAGGGAACACAGCCATAACATTAGCCGCATCAGCCGGAGCAATGATGGTTATGGCTATAATATCGCTGCTCTCACAAAAAATTGAAAACAAAGCAACCTTGCTGATTGCAGGAGTAATGATTGGGTATATTGCATCGGCAGTGACAGGTGTGCTGAAATACTTCTCTAGTGAGGAAGATATACGCACATACGTAATATGGGGACTTGGATCATTCTCGAAAGTAACGGGCGGACAAGTTTATGTTTTTGTTGGCCTGGTTGCACTAATGCTTCCTCCTACAATTTTGCTTCAGAAACCACTGAACCAATTGTTATTGGGTGAAAAATATGCCGAGAATTTAGGTCTTAACATTAAAAAAGCACGATTACTGACACTGCTGTCGGCCGGAGCGCTGACGGCTATTGCCACCGCATATTGCGGTCCGATAATGTTTATAGGACTCGCCGTGCCGCATATCTGTAAAGGCATGCTAGACACAACAGACCACAAGATATTGCTGCCAGCCACAATGGTATGCGGAGGTGTGATTGCACTGCTATGCAACCTTATAGCAAAAATGCCAGGAGCAGAAGGTTCGTTGCCAATTAACTCAGTAACAGCACTGATTGGAGCCCCTGTGGCTCTGAAAGTAATCCTAAAAAAACACATCAGATGAGACAAATAATGATAGGTGCCGCAACAAGTAATAGTGGGAAAACTACATTCACGATAGGATTGCTACGCTATCTGAAAAATATTGGCATAAACGTTCAGCCGTTCAAATGCGGTCCCGACTACATAGACCCTATATTTCACAGAATGGCCTCTGGGAAAAGCTCAATAAATCTGGACACTTTTATGTCTTCCTCAAAACACATAAACGAAATATACAACAGATACGGCATTGGCGCTGATATCTGCATAACAGAAGGTGTTATGGGACTATTTGACGGTTGGGACAAACAAAAAGGAAGCAGCGCTGAGCTGGCAAAAATGCTGAATATTCCAGTTCTGCTTGTGGTCAATGCAGAATCTGTAGCCTACAGCATAGCGCCACTGGTCTACGGATTCAGACATTTTGATAAGGAACTGAACATCGAAGGTGTAGTGCTGAACAAAGTAGCCTCAGAAAAACATTATCAAATGCTGAGAGATGCATGCAAAGACGCTGGGGTTGAATGCTACGGATATATTTCAAGAAACAAAGAAATAACAATGCCAAGCAGACACCTAGGACTTAACATATCCGAAAAAAATAAGATAGAGCAAGTAATACAAGCCTCAGCCAAAGAAATTGAACAACATGTTGATATAAACAAAATTTTAGGGAGATGATTATAGCAGTGGCCAAAGACGAAGCTTTTAACTTTGTTTACACAACAAACATAGAAAAACTTGAACAAATTGGGCAAGTGGTATACTTTTCGCCATTGGCAGACAAAATGCTTCCAACTTGTGACCTACTCTATTTGCCTGGAGGGTACCCTGAAATATATGCCGAGCGTCTGGCTTCAAATTCCAGCATGAAAAACAGCATTAAAGAATTTGCTGAAAAAGGAGGTAAAATATATGCTGAATGTGGAGGCTTTATGTACCTATGTGAAGATATAGATAATCATAAAATGTGCAGCGTGCTTCCTCTTAAAGCGACAATGGAAAACAGCAAACTGCATTTGGGATACAGACAAATGGAATACAAAGGAGAGATATGGAAAGGTCACGAATTCCACTACTCCACCATTAAGGAGACAAACTATAGACAAAGCTTGGAAGTGATATCCAAACAAAAGACTGCCAATGGGGCAGACACAAAAACATATATATACCGATACAAAAACGTGATCGCAGGATACACACACTGGTATTGGGCAGAGAAAGACATATTGAAGCTATGGAACAAAGAATAAACAACATAATGCTGGCCGGGACAGGAAGCGATGTGGGGAAAAGTGTATTGTCGACCGCATTGTGCCGAATATTTGTTGAAGACGGATTCCGTCCAGCCCCATTCAAGGCACAGAACATGGCATTGAATTCGTATGTCACTACAGACGGCAAAGAAATCGGTAGAGCCCAAGCGGTGCAAGCCGGAGCATGCTGCCTCGAAGCCACATCAGAAATGAATCCAGTGCTACTTAAACCAAGTTCAGACCACACCACCCAAGTTATTGTGAACGGTGTGGCAATAGGAAACAAATCGGCCTATGAATATTTCAAGAAAGAAGGAAAAGAATATTTAAGAAATGCAGCACATGCAGCATTCGACAAACTTGCAGAATCATATAACCCAATAGTTCTTGAAGGAGCCGGCAGCATATGCGAACTTAATCTGAAGAATAGCGACATAGTAAACCTGAGCATGGCAAGATATGCCAACGCAAAGGTTATACTTGTTGCCGATATTGACAGAGGCGGTGTATTTGCCTCATGTTACGGCAGCATAATGTTGCAGACACCCGAAGACAAAGAGCTAATTAAAGGCATAATAATAAACAAATTCAGGGGTGATATAAAGTTGTTTGAAGAAGGCAAAAAAATAATCGAAAATATCTGCAAAGTTCCAGTTTTAGGAATCATACCTGCTTTTGAAGACATCAACATTGAAGAAGAAGACAGTGTTGCTCTGAGCAGAAAAAATGCACGGACATCAGCCAACAAAATAAACATTGCAGTGGTGTTGCTAAAACACATAAGCAACTTTACTGACTTTGATCCACTAGAAAGAGACAAAAGAGTAAATCTGTTCTATACAAATAGTGCTAAAGACATCGAATCTGCGGACATAATAATAATACCTGGTTCAAAATCAACAATTAGCGACCTGCTTGAGCTCAGGCGAAATGGAATTGCCAATTCAATAGTCAGCGCATTCAAATCCGGAAAAAAAACAATTGGAATATGCGGTGGATATCAAATGCTAGGAAAGTCAATTAAAGACCCACTGCACGCTGAAAGCGAAATAGAAGAAATCCCTGGCTTGGGAATTCTTGATATGGAAACATGCATGGAAAAAGGAAAGACAACCAAACAGATTGAATTCATGTATAATGGAGAAGTGTGCAGAGGATATGAAATACATCAAGGGAAAAGCACACTGACCGACCTCATAACCGAGGAAAAAAATTGCATTGGCACATACATTCACGGAATTTTTGACAACAACGTATTCATAAATCACATCCTGAACTCCATATGCAACGACAGGACAGAAACAGCCGAAGAATTCAAAGAAAAACAATACAAAAATTTGGCAAACCATGTCAGAAAAAATATTGACATGACAAAACTGTATGAAATTCTAAAATCGAATGACAGATGAAAGCTGAACATGGAGACGACATATACAAATATGACTCAATAAAAATAAATTTGAGTTCAAATACATGGCAAAAAGCTGACCATGCAGGATTATATGCCTATCTTGCCGAGAATTTATCATGCATTTCTAATTACCCGGAACCTAATGCAGATTCTTTGGAAAAAGAGATTGCAAGAACTGAAAATGTAAATACAGACGAAATAATAGCTACAAACGGAGCAACCGAGGCTATATATCTAACAGCACAGGCATTCAAAAATTCCAAATCAGCAATATTGTCACCAACATTCAGCGAATATGAAAAAGCATGCAGACTGAATGGGCACACGACAACAAAAATAAAAAATCTGTACGATGAAATGTCTTCAAACACTATGATGTGGATATGCAATCCAAACAATCCGACCGGCAAACTGATTGAGAAAGAACCATTGTTAGATTTCATAGACACACACACAAATACGACATTTGTGATAGACTCAAGCTACTCAGAGTTCACGACAAAACCATGCATCACACCTGAAGATACAATTAAACGCAATAACATAATTCTGCTAAAATCACTGACTAAACAATTCTCAATTCCAGGAATTAGAATAGGTTATGCAACAGCAAACAAAAATTTAACAGAAAAAATCAGACACCAGAAAATGCCATGGTCTGTAAACCAGCTAGCAATAGAGACTGGAAAATATTTGCTTCAACACAAAAATCATTATGCCATTGACGCTGAAGCTCTGAACAGAGAGGCATTAAGAGTGGGAACTGAAATGGAGAAAACAAATAAAATAGAAGTAGTAAAAACCGACACTCACATTCTACTCTGCAAATTGATTTCAGGAAACGCATTTGAGTTGAAAGAATTTTTAGCCCGAAAATATGGCATACTGATAAGAGACGCATCGAATTTTGATGGATTAGATGAAAAATATTTCAGAATTGCAGTACAGAGAGAAAATGAAAATAACGAATTTCTAAAACGACTGAACGAATGGCTACAAGTTTAATCATAGGCTGGCTGCTTGATTTATTATTTGGCGATCCAGAAAATCTGCCTCATCCTATTGTTATGATGGGCAGATGGATATCGAAGTGTGAAAAAAAACTCAACAAAGGGCCACACAAAAAAGCAAAAGGGGCCTTCTTTGCCGTTTTTAGCATAGTCATTGTGTTTGTTCTGACACTAGTCATAATAAAAGCCGCAGAACAAGTTGGAATATATTTATTTCAAAAAAACAACTTGCCGCAACTTTGCAACACACCTAGGGTCTTAGTTGAAAGCATATTGATTTTCTACTGTTTGGCAGGGCATACACTCAGAAAAGAAGTAAAAATTGTATTTGTCGCCGTTGATGAAAGCATTGACAAAGGAAGACAACAGATAGCAAGAATTGTTGGTAGAGACACAAACACGCTATCGGCACAAGAGATAAGAACTGCGGCACTTGAAACCTTAGCTGAAAATCTAAGCGACGGAGTTATCGCCCCACTGTTTTGGTATGCAACACTTGGTGTACAAGGAATGCTTGCCTACAAAATGATAAACACAATGGACTCTATGATTGGCTACAAAAACGAAAAATATAAAGACTACGGATGTTGGGCAGCACATATCGATGACATTGCTAACTATCTGCCGGCCAGAATAACATCGGCAACCATGATTATAGCATGCAAACTGCGACCAAAATGGAACATAGGCAAAAGGGATATGAAATCTCTAATTAAATTTGTCACATCGTATGGTCCCAAACACTCATCCCCAAACAGCGGATGGCCAGAGGCTGCACTTGCAGGAATTTTAGACTGCCAGTTTGGAGGAACACACAATTATTTCGGAAAGTCATTCTACAAACCTTATATAGGTGACAATCCTAGGACTATAGATAGAAAAGATTTGGAAGCTAGCATCAAAGTATGCTTATTATCCGAAATAATATCAATAATGCTAATATTGCTCATTTTTATTGGTCTATACAAATATCAGCTGGGAGTCTGCAATGAAGTGACCTATTTTCAATAGTCTTTTGCAACCAGATTTTGCAGTTCCATTGATAGCCAGGATGGTATTTGTCCACCAATGGGGACATTCAGGCAACCTCTATAAATTCACCGTTTTATTTTATAGAGAACTCTGTTAAACTTTT
>R06__coassemble_103_pt1 | contig 33001 bp, 34 predicted proteins | sample R06__metabat2_high_PE_023 | metagenome-assembled genome bin R06 | reverse complement strand
AATGTTGTCAGAGGATTGTCACCTACTACTGATTATTGCTCGTTGCCACTAAATGTGACTTTTTAAGGGCCGACTACATAGAAAGCTGAATCCTTCTATTATGAATCAGTTTTTAACAACCAATTTATGACCAGCAACATAATATATTCCAGCAGGAGCAGTTATTCTGACAGACTGGAATGGGGCAACAGAAGCAGAGAACACTGCACGGCCAGCAGAATCGTAAACAACAACATTCCTAACCTCGGCAGATAGAGAAAGAATATGCAGATTCCCGTTGTTTGCGTAAACCACTATATCATCAGAGTCAATATTTTTCACACATGTTTCATCCATGTTGTCAAGTTCCACCTCAGAAACAAATGCCTTAACAAGGACATCGCAATCTGGCATCTGATAGCAAATAGAATCGGCCTGCGAAACAAAAATCACCGAGTTGTTCACATCGTAAACAATGACAGAATCAACCTTATAGTTTGAATCTGCACTGAATCTGAGTGACACTGATTCGCCAAAGAACATCGAATCCACAGCTGTTTCGGCCAAGCATCTGTCGTCTAGTTGATATGAGATATGATGTTTTTCCAGTTTTTCTGAATTTTGGTTATTTCTATAGACCTCAAAAACAGGCAGAGCCTTGCCGTCGAAATCAAAAAAAGTTGTGTTTTCGACCACATTGGCATCAACAGTTCCCCACTGAGCCCACATAGCCCAACCAGTTACATTGTTTCCCCACTCATCTTCGACATGAATCATCATTGGATCCCAATACAAGTCGCCAAGCACACGGTTACCATTGTCTGAGACACAGCCCTTTTGCGAATTCACGACTTCGGCCATGAATCCCTTCTGTCCGTCCTGCGAGAAAGGGAATACCGAAGAATAAGATGCAGCAGTGTAAGGAAGTTGTCCGTCGTATCCATCCTTACGTTTTTCGGTCCAGTTATAACCGGTTTCCATGACAAGGATATCCTTGTTGAACTTGTTCATCAGCTGTTTGAAGTAGAGAGAAGCCTCGGCTGCAGTTGCCACACTCCACGAAGGGTAGTAAGAAGCGCCTATCACATCATAGTTGCCCCCATATTTTTCCAACTGTTCAAAATACCATGTGTAAACATAATAGTCCACATTGCCCTCACGATTGGAGTCGATGTAGTTATAAGTTTCATCGGCCAGATGAATCACGACCTGCGAATTTGGCGACACCTCCTTGACCGCATAATATCCTGCATTTACAAACTTAGCGATAGCCTTCCAGTTTGCAGAGCCCTGCGGCATATCGTCAGTTGCATCATCAGCAGAAACATCGTAAGAATAGCCATAAGGGAAAAGGAAACCGCCGTTAGTTTCGTTGCCAAGGGAGACATAATCCGGATAAATGTCAAGGTCGGCCAGTTTCTGCATAACACGCTTTGTGTAGTAGTAGCAGCAAGAAGTCAACTTATTGACTATGTCGTCGTTGCTCGACAAACCGGCTATGCTGTCGAGCCAGTCAGAAGGGATGTTCTGTCTGGATCCATTGCTCCAATAATCAGACCAATTAAACGTGAACTGAATCTTCATTCCAGCGTCATGAGCATACTGAGCCAGAGCAAGGCAGTCGTCCTCATCTTGATAGCCGTCGGGCAAACAATAAGTGCCAGTGTTATCGGTGCTTGCCGTTCCTGGATTATTAGACAAACGAATTCTGACAACATTCATTCCATTATCGGCAAGGAAACCTACAACCGCCCTAGCATTCTCTTCGAGCGAGGCATTATCGTCGGTTATCAGATTTCCGTTGCGGTCATAGTATTTTCCGCCATTGTCGAGCACATAATTTATCATTGTCACATCTCCGCCCTGCAGATACTCAAATGCAGAAGAAGCAGTGACAGATAATCCCTTCAGAGTAAGTTGCGAGACTCCGTCGGAGAACAGGCCTACCACAAGTTTGCCATCGGTTGTGCCAACACCCTTGACATATACATTTTGAGTCTGGTTATCCAACATTATAGGTACCATTGTAGAACCCATAGAATAGCCTGTACCCTTTCCGAACAAACGGCAATTGGCAGTCAAAGATTTCAACTCAACCTGAGCCACAATATCATAGAACCCTGGTTCCAAATCCAAAGTTGTATACAGAGTCACAGTGTCTCCGGCAGCAAGCTGAACAGCATCTGATAAAACCAAATCATTGATATTTACATCGGCACTCAGAGTGTCATTGGTCAAAGCACGATTATTCATGAACATAGAATAATCTGAGCCTGAAGATTTCCAACTCTGAGAATTATTGCCAGGCGAGAAAGAGAACTGACTTGCCGCCGTTGCCAGATGGGCAGCAACAAGCATAGAAACCAATAAAAAAGATCTACTCATAAACATTACTTTATCATGGTGTTTGAATTTAACAGGACATCTTGCACATCCCTGTGCACCAAATTTGATTATATTTGCAGCAAAAAAGAAAAATTTTCAATGAAAATAGATATTAATGGTTGTTTTGCAGACGATATTCACGCAATCTGCATAAAAAGAGGCGAAGAATTTTTCACAATCCAGCCAGAAGCAAGCTGGAGCGAAGACATCACAATATGCGCCGGATTTCTGAACGAAAAGAGCGCGCTTTTGTGCATTGAAGAAATGAAGTCCACCCTGGACATGGAAGAGGCCGTGCTGATCTGGACCGACACACGCAAATCCATATACTCTGACATGGAAGGGCTTAGAAAGTTTGAGGAGGAAAACAGACGCAAAGAATAATTCATAATCTCACGCCGTCTTCAGGGTCATCATCATCGCCCTCGTCGCCATCAAGAATTCTCTGCTGTTCCTCAGGGTCGCGAGTGTCTAAATATTGATTGCGTTTGCGTCCGAGCAGCCACAAAGCAACAAGCACAACAATCATCACCAAAAGTATTGGCAGAATATCAGAAAAGTTTCCGTCAAGAAACTTTATATGATAAACAGCCATGACGACGGTGTATACAGCAAAAATCAGTATCAGCTTTGTGTGTTTCTGCATAAGAATATAATTTTTCTCAAAGATAATCAAAAACCGAACAAAAATCCCCACGACTGCAACAAACTGCACGTCGTGGGGATATCTTGTATCAGGACTATATATATTACTTAGAAAGAATGGCGTCGGCAAGAGCCTCAAGAGCCTTAACGTCGGCAGCCTTCATTGTGCTTTTTATAGTGACAACAGGCTCAACGGTCTGCATATTCTTCATTTCATCGGCAGCGGCACGCATCAGTTTGCCAGCCATTGGAGCCCAAGAGCCGTTCTCTATGAAGCCGACCTTTCTATTTTGGAAATTCTTTATCTTCAGGTGATGCAGGAAATCGACCATAGTGGTTGCCATTCCGCCATCATATGTAGGTGCAGCCAGAACCATGGCATTATAACGGAAAGCATCCTCAATGACCTCGGCCATATCAGCGCGAGCCAAATCGGCAACAGCCACTTTTTTAGCGCCTTTCTGTTTCAAAATGTCAGCCAGTTTCAGAGCAGCAGCCTCGGTGTTTCCATGAAAAGAAGCATAAGCGACCAGCACCCCTTCGTTTTCGGGCTCATATTTGCTCCAAGTGTCATAAAGTCCGATGTAGTAAGAAAGATTCTCAGTCAGCACAGGTCCATGCAGCGGACAAATAGTCTGAATATCGAGGGCGGCAGCCTTTTTGAGCAAAGCCTGCACCTGCACACCATACTTTCCGCAAATATTGAAATAGTATCTGCGAGCCTCGCAAGCCCAATCGCCATCCTCGTGGCATGCTGCACCAAATTTGCCGAAGCCATCGGCCGAGAAGAGAACTTTTTCTGATGACTCGTAAGTAACCATAACCTCAGGCCAATGAACCATCGGAGCCATGTAGAAATTCAGAGTATGCTTGCCCAGTGAAAGAGAATCACCCTCCTTGACTGTCACAACATTCTGCAAGAAACTCTCTCCGTCGAAAAACTGAGCCAGCATCTTCTGAGCAGCAACAGAACATACAATCTTAGTGTTTGGCATATGGTCCATGATAACCTTCACACAGCCAGCGTGGTCTGGTTCGATATGCTGCAGAACGAGGTAATCAGGGATAACACCACAAAGAACATTCTGCACATTATTTAGCCACTGCTCAGCTTTTCTGGCATCAACAGTGTCCATAACAGCAGTTTTTTCATCAAGAATCACGTAAGAGTTGTATGTTACTCCCTCTGGAACGACATACTGTCCTTCGAAAAGGTCGATATCCAAATCATCTACTCCCACATACTTTATATTCTCAGACAAGCCCATAAAATTGAAATTTATATTTGACACTATCCATTAGGTGTAATAAAGAGTCAACAAAAAAATCACCACCTAAGTCAAGACAAAGATAATCCAAAAGAAGAATATTTTCATCAGTGACAAATCAAAAAAATATTGTGTAAACCAGCAAACAAAAATATATGCAGAAAGAGAGCAATAAAGTTTGAAACGCAATCAATATAGAGTTCAACTTCTAACATAAATTTTTCATATATTTGCACTTGACGTAAATTGTTCTGTTAAGGAGAATTTACCAGAGAACAAATAAGCACGCAAATGTATAGAATCAAGAAAACGATAGAAGTTTCGGCGTCGCACAAGCTTGAAACTACATACGAGACAAAATGCAACAGACTGCATGGTCACAACTGGATTATAACAATATATTGCCAGTCGGAAAAACTTGATGAGAATGGAATGGTGATAGACTTCAGCACAGTTAAAAGTCTGGTGAAAGACAAACTTGACCACCAGAATCTAAACGAGATACTTCCATTTAACCCCACAGCCGAAAATATTGCCAAGTGGGTATGCGACCAGGTGCCACACTGCTATAAAGTTGAAGTGTGCGAGAGCCAACGCAACACAGCTGAATACGAAAAAGACTGAAAGAGCACGATGGACTCAAGATTCAAGATAAACGAGATATTCTACTCACTTCAGGGCGAGGGATTCCACACCGGCACAGCCTGCGTGTTTGTTCGTTTCTCGGGCTGCAACCTGCATTGTCCGTTTTGCGACACAAGACACCAAGACGGCAAGATGATGTCGGCCGAAGACATTTTGTGCGAAATAAAGAAATATCCGACACATCATGTGATTCTGACAGGAGGAGAACCATCTTTGTTTATCACCGAGTCTTTTGTGGAAAAGATAAAAAAGAACGACTATATTGTACACATCGAGACAAACGGGACCAGAGAACTGCCAAGGAATATAGACTGGGTTACATTCAGCCCGAAAACAGACTCAGTGCTTGAAACAGCCGATGAGATTAAGGTCATATACGAAGGGCAGGACATAAGCAAGTGGGAGACATTCAACGCCAAGCATCACTATCTGCAACCATGCACCTGTGATGACGAAAAAGACACAAAAAGGAACATTGAGAAAACGGTTGAATACATAAAGCAACACCCAAAATGGAAACTCAGTGTGCAACTACACAAACTAATACAAATACCATGAAAGGCATACAGAAGACAGCAATTCTGATGCTGATAGCTATATTCTGCGTCAACATCAGCAAAGCGGCAATCAGCGAAGAAGAGATATCAAAAGGAGTCTTGCAGATAGACGAAAAGAGGTATGACGAAGCCTACAAGTTTTTCACAAACTTCATAACAGACAATCAAAAGAATGCCATAGGATATTACTTCAGGTCGCAGGCCGCCCTTGGAAAAGGAGACAAAGCAACAGCTCTTAATGATATCAACACAGCTATCAAACTTGGCGGCGGTTTCATGAAAAGAAAAGACGTCAAGAAAGAGGACTTGCTGATTCAGCGCTCAAATGTTTATAAAGCGATGGGCGACTACCAACACGCAATCGGCGACTTGGACGCAGCCTTGATTGAAAATCCCACTTGCATAGACGCACTGATATGCAGGGGAAAGATATATGCCGACCAGAAGCAATATGACCTTTCGGACAATGATTTTTCGCAGGCTCTGACGATTGACGAAACAAGTTTGGAAGCCAGCATGGGACTCATTTCGAATAAATTGTCGAAAAATGAATTGCAGGAGGCTGTGAACATGTTGAACAAACTCGACAAACTCTACCCTGAGACCAACGAGATTTACAAACTTAGAGGCGACGCCTATGTGATGATGGGCAAATATAAGGAAGCATTCGACGACGAACTCGTAAGGATAGAATTTCAGGAGGACTACAGCGCAGCTATGCCTCAGCTGGTTTCGAGAGCAATACAATGTGATGTGTACTCGTTGCCTAAAATCAGTTCAAAGATAGCAAAAGGCGAAAATGTTGAATTGTGGCTGCAGTCTCGTGCCGCAATATACCGTCAGCTTGACAGGGTTGACGAAGCGATAGCCGACTATGACCAGCTTGAGAACATACTGAAAGAATCATATGCACCTATCTGCATCGGCCGCGGCGACTGCTACAAGAAGAAAGGTGATTATGACAAGGCAAAGTCAAACTACAAAAAGGCAATAGAGCTTGAAAGTTCGGCAATTGCCTACGCCAGACTGGGACAGATAGCCCAAAACGAAGGCAAGATTGATTCGGCAATGATATTTGCCAACAAATCAATAAATCTGGACCCACAGAATGAGGAACTGTATCTGATAAAAGGAAGCATACAGGAGTTTAAGAATGACCTGATAGGTGCCCAAAAAAGCTATGAAACCGGATACACTCTGAACAGAAAGAACACAGCACTAGCATACTCGCTTGGCCGACTGAAGAGAGACAAATCAATGTTCACTAATGTCACTATAGATGAGAAGGTAAGTCTGCCCGAGGGTAACTACAGACAAATGGCTTATCACAGACTTGGGAATGACAATGAGGCAATCTCAGCACAAGAGAAAATTCTGCAGAAATTCGAGACTTCGCAAAACTACTATGACGCAGCTGTTTTATATGCCGAGATTGGCAACAACCAAAAGGCTATGGACATGCTGCAGAAATCAATAAGCAACGGATTTGGAGAAAAGTCAATAATCAACAATGAGAAATCATTTGCCGACCTCAGGAAGGAAAAAGAGTGGAACGAATTTGCCAAACTTAACGACCTCATGGCAGACAAGCCAGTGGCAGCAAAAGACACAATGCGAAAAGACTCGGCAGCAAATGCCAACATGCCTATTATTCCATGCACAGTTGACGGAATGAAATTAACATTCACCACAAACAACGACACGGCAAGAATTTTCACAATTTCTATTCTCGACGTGCAGATGTTGCTGAAATACGGATATATGCAAAAGAATGACCTTGTTGAGCAACGCGAGTCGAAGCTCAACCTGTCGGCAATAAAAGAAGGAGACCATGTCGTTCTCAGGTCATTCAAATGGGGAAAGAAAGAGCTGAAAGACGTTACAGCGACAGTTGTGGAAGACATAAACGCCCCAATACTTATCACTCAAGGAGAACTGAACGAAGTGGACAAATAGCAATTAGTTGACGCAACCAGACGAACGCAATAAAGAACGCAACAGGGCACAATTCAGTTTCTTTTTGCCGGATATCAATCAGCATCACATAAAACAGGTTTTCCTCAAAACGAATTTACTGAGGGTGTATAAACCAAAAAAAAAGGAGAGGGTGTATCGAAACGATACACCCTCTTCATATATATTAGGAACGTTTTATCACTCTAACTGTTTCTGCAAATCATTCGACTTTTGCACAGCCTTTTCAAGTTCATTCTTTTCCTTGTCCAAGTTAGTCTTTTCCTTGTCAACGTCCTTTTCTGCACTGCTTACGTCCTGCTGAGCCTTAGTGACATTATTTTTAGCCTTGGTTACATCTTCCTTAGCCTTAGCAATCTTTTCGTTGGCCTTGGCAGCCTTTTCCTTAGCCTTAGCCTGTTTCTCCATCAGCTTAGCAACAGACTTTGTCTGCTTTTCATAGCTGCTTGAGTTATTGTTGGCCATTGCAGACTGAGCGTTTGAGTTCAGTTCAGAAATCTGTCTGTCGTAAGAAGCAGCCTCGTCGCTGTAAGCTCTAGCCTCATCCTCGGCAGCCTGCAGTTTGCTCTCGGCATCCTTAAGTTTTGTTTCGGCCTCGTTCACCTTAACCTGTTTGTCTTTAACCTTCTGCTCAGCCTTGACAATCTTATCCTCCTGACTCTTTACAGAGCCCTCCTGCTTAGTCACATCCTTTGCAGCGTTTTCAGCCTTCTTCTGGAGAGAAGCATAAGCATTAGCAGCGCCTGTCAGTTCCTTGTCGGTTGTGACATGAACACCGTGAACAAAATTGCCACGGAACTCACCATACTCTGAGTTGCCGACCTTTACAGAGCCGTCCTTGCAATAAAGAATAGTAAAGTCAGAACCATTGGTAGTCTGGACAATACCTGAGATTGCGAGTTCTGCCGACTCGGCAGTTCTGAAGAATACGATATCACCCTTCTGCAGCTTAGAAATCTTTTTTATTGGAGAGCTAAGCTTGCTCTGCTCCTCACGCGAAGAAGGGATCTCCACGCCAAGATCCTTATAAAACTCTGCATTAAACTGATAATCGGAACCAGAAGATCCGTTTAGTTTTGCAGCGATGCAGGCATCGAACGATTTCATTGGAGCATTTGCGACCTGCTTGTTGTTCAGCTGCACAGCATTTGCTGACATGACAAGCAAAGTCAGCACTGAAGTGAGTAACTTTTTCATCACACTATGTTTTTTTAATTCAATTAACCAATTTACAAAAAGAGTGCCAAATAAAACCACCATCCTATATTACCACCATAGCACCCCATTTTTTTGCAAAAGTAATCATTTTGCGCAACATTAAGGGAATCGGCGAAAAAATTGAATTCCACACAAAGAATATTACTAATGGAATGGCCAGCAGAAAAAAAGCAGAACCACAGTGTGGTTCTGCTTTCATATTTATTTAGAAGAAGAATTTTAATTTACTTGATTATGCCAAGCTGCTTTGCGCACTTGCTCAGTTTGTCGAGAGCGAAGTCGATTTGCTCCTTAGTGTTGGTTGCCATAAGCGAGAAGCGAACCAAAGTGTCCTGAGAAGGAACAGCCGGACTCACAACCGGATTGATGAACACGCCCTCATCAAAAGCCATCTTAGTGAAAAGGAAAGTCTTGTCGTTGTCACGGATAAACAATGGAATGATAGGAGTTTCAGTTCTGCCAATCTCGAAACCAGCGTTGCGGAAACCTTCTATTGCATATTTTGTTATTTCCCACAGGTGAGTCTGACGCTCTGGCTCTGACTTGATAATTTCGAGAGCGGCAAGAGCGGCAGCTGTTGCGGCTGGAGTCATACTAGCACTGAAGATATAAGGACGAGCAGTATGTCTCAACCAGTTCATAATATCCTTATCACCTGCGATAAAGCCACCGATTGAAGCCATAGACTTGCTGAAGGTACCCATAATCAAATCAACATCCTTTGTTACGCCAAGATGCTGACAAATACCTCTGCCCTGCTCTCCGAACACACCAATAGAGTGAGCCTCGTCGACATAAACATTAGCGTTATACTTCTTGGCAAGAGCGACTATTTCAACAAGCTTTGCCACATCACCTTCCATGCTGAAAACACCGTCGACAACGATCAGCTTTATTTTGTCAGGGTTGCATTTAGCAAGCTGTTTTTCGAGAGCCTCCATGTCGTTGTGGGCGAACTTGACACGCTTTGCCATCGAGAGCTGTATACCATTGATGATTGAAGCATGGTCAAGAGCATCATAAAGTATATAATCCTCACGGCCAAGCATTGCTGCGATAGCACCTGCGTTAGCGTTGAAGCCAGCAGAGAAAACTATACTTTCGTCCTTGCCAACGAACTCGGCAAGCTTCTGTTCAAGTTCAAGATGAATATCGAGAGTTCCATTCAGGAAGCGGGAGCCAGCACAACCAGTTCCATACTTTTCTGTTGCCTTTATTGCAGCCTCCTTGATTTTTGGATGGTTAGTCAAGCCCATGTAGCTATTCGAACCAAACATCAGCACCTTCTTACCCTCCATAATGACCTCACTGTCCTGTGCACTTTCGATAGCACGGAAGTATGGATACAGTCCGAGTTTCTTCACTCTTTGAGGTTCAGTATACTGAGCCAGTTTCTCTCTTAGTAAATTCATCTTCTTTTTCTATTTATTCAAAAACATCGAAAAGGTGAACGAAGTCTGTATTTTTTTTGCACAAACAACACCCACTTGAGCAATGTTTTTATTTTTTGCGCAAAAATACTAAAAAATTACCAACAACGTATCTATTTGTATACTATTTTGCTACATACAATAAATATTTTTCGAATAGAGGTCAAAAAGAATACGAAGTGAATAAAGTTGAGCTCTATAAGTTCTGCGTTTTGCAAGATTTCGCCACAAAAAGCTCAGCATTTGAAGAACCGACTAAGGCAAAGAGCGGGCACCACTTGATACCATTACTGAACCAATCAATTCATAGAGTTGACGCAAGCATGGATCATGGTTCCCTTCATTTGGGCAAGTTGAAGTGAATACAGAAAAAAAAGGAGACACCCAAACCGGATATCTCCTCCTTTTATATAGGTAGTTTTATTTTTATTTCTTAATGATTGACTTAGCGTAATTCACGCCACCGACATTCACACGCAAGAAGTAATTACCTGGAATCAGATCATTAACCTGAAGAGATACAGAGTTCTTGCCAGATATAAGATTATACTTTCCGAAATCCTTAATGACACGTCCGGCTGCATCCAGCACGCTAATTTCGGCCTCATCCTCGATTGAAGAATTAACCAAAGCAGTCATGTTATCAGACACTGGATTTGGAACCACATTTACAGACACGTGGTTCAAAGCAGAACCTACCTTAGCCTCGGCCACAACATTGTCTACCACCTTATTGTCTGAAGCAGGGAGATAGAAAGCAGAAGTGGTGTTGTAGTTTCCGCAAGCGCAGTTGCAGTCTGACTTGACATCATTCTCAAGAACGATAAGCACAGGATAGCGCAAACCAGGAGCAAAATACTGATAGCGTATTGTGTGAATTGTGTAATTTGAGTTGCCCGAAGGCTGCAGATAATTCTTTTCGACCTTCACACGCAGAACGTTCTCATACTGTTTTCCGTCAGGAAGCACCAAAGTGCCCCATGCATCGGCAGTTGTTGAATATGTTCCTGTTATAGAATTGGAAGATACCATGTCAGAATAAGTGCCGTCCATGGTTCCAGACACAGACTCCAGATAAGAGAACGGGAATTTCAGATCGACGATAGGCTCGTTGAACGAGATTGTGACACCACCTGTCTTCAATCCCCAATATTTCTTTTCGGAAGGAGTTATTTCAAAATAAGTTGTCTTTTCGCCACCCTCATCGCAAGCCAGCAGAGTGTTGCGAGAAGTCAGGTCAAGATTTCCTATAGCTGTGGCCACGTTTTCATTCTGGGCGATAGTCATAGACTTAACCTCTTTGGCAGAAGAGAAGTCCCAATACTGATTTGCTCCGCCATTGCCCTGGTCAAGGTGGTCAATCTGAATCATTGGTCTGACGTCACCTATATTGAGTCCGTTCTGGCTATATGTTATCTTTGACTGTGCAAATATTGAAGTAGCAGCAAACAAGAGAGCTGCAACGGAATAAAATTTCTTCATAATAGTTTCCCTTTTAATATCCACAAAATATCATTGTCAGTGCGTAAAGATACGAATAATATTTCAAAATATTGTATTTGAAACTGAAAAGGACATTATTTTAACAAAATTCTTCAATGCAAAGAAGATGTTGTGGATACAGACAGAAGCACATTCTTAGGGAAAGCTCAAGAAAGGAGCGAAAAAGAGAGAGACAAAGTGCTTCTAGTTTGCAGAAAAGGAGATGATGCAGACCTATCAATCTTGCAAAGTTTTCAGCAGTTTTTCGGCCTCATCAAGAGCATACAATTTGCCAACATCCACCATTTTCAGGTCTGGCTGCTGATATGCCATTATATTCAACTTATCAGCCTCCTTCAGATAAAAATCCATGATTGGAAATACATCTGGATATGACTTCATTGCAGACAAAGCCGAAGTAGAAATAACATGAATGCCAGAGAAAGCCAGCTTTTGACATGTATTGACATCTATATCGCTATATGGTGACTTGATTTGGCCAGTCTGAATATTAGTCCAGCCTTTAAGTCTGCCGTCCCCGTCGAACAGCAGATATCTTTGAGTCTCGCGCCAGCTTGCCAGCAAAGATATATCCGCATTTGACCTTAGGTGGCTATCGTAGAAAGTCTTCAAGTCCACATTCGACAGGATATCGACATTGTGTACCAAGAAAGGTTTTCCATCATCAAAAAAATGGGAAGCTTTTTTGATTCCTCCACCAGTGTCAAGCAAGAGTTCCGACTCGTTGCTCACCGCGATATCCACACCGAAATTGTTATTCGCGTCGAGAAAATCAATTATCTGCTGGGCGAAGTGGTGAACATTGACGACAATAGAATCAAATCCGGCCGAGACAAGTTTTTCGACAACATGCTGCAGCAGCGGCTTTCCGCCGACCGGGACCAGAGCCTTAGGCATTGTGTCGGTCAAGGGTTTAAGGCGTGAGCCCATGCCCGCCGCAAAAATCATAGCCTTCATCACTCCTCCTCCTGTTTTTCGTCATCATCGGCAGCATTGGCAGCCTCAGCACCGACCACCTTGGCCGACAGGTAAGCCTTATACTCGTCGGTGTTGGTCAGCATGTTCACAGCCTTTTCTACGCATTTGTCTGTTTTTAGGAATTCCTGCATAGCGCCCCTCTGGTAGTAATACTGATGAGCAATTTCCTGAGAAATGTATTTAATGACCTCATCCTTATGAGCCTCCAAATCCGTAACCACATCGGGCTTAAGCTTAGCCTCGAGAGAATCGAAATAAACCTTTGCCCTGTCATAGCAACCGTCGAACTGAGCCTGTTCCTTCAATGTATTAAAGAAAGTGCAAGACTTTGGCTTATACTCGAATTTAGATTCAGAGACGAACTTTTTGAAGTCATCGAAATCATTGAACTTAAAATCCTTCACGGCCGAAATAGAAGGATGTGATTTTCTGTATTTGACCACATAGTCGAAAATCACATTCTGGTTGTATAACTGATATGTGATAGCAGCGTTTTTCTCGTCCTTGTGGTAAGCGTCAGGACAGATGCCGCAACCATCTCTCACCTCACGGCCAGCAGCGGTGTTGAACACATGAGTCAGGCTGTCTGGAATTCTCTTCACAAAGCCCTCCTCGTCTCTCTTTGCATAGTCGATAGCCTGAATGCATCGTCCGCTAGGAATATAATACTTAGATATAGTAACCTTAAGGCTGCCGCCGTAAGGCAGGTCGCGCGTGGTCTGAACCAACCCCTTGCCATAGGTTCTCTCGCCAAGAATGACGGCCCTGTCCATATCCTGAAGAGTGCCCGATACGATTTCAGAAGCCGAAGCCGAGTTTCTGTTAACAAGCACCACAATAGGAATATTCAGATCGACAGGATGCTCTGAGGCGAAATATTTGGTATTCCATTTTTCCTCTTTGCTCTTAGTGTAAACAAGCAAAGTGTTGCGGGGCAGGAACATGTTCAGGATCTTAGTAGCGTCGGACAGCAGGCCACCAGGGTTGCTGCGCAAATCAATTATAAGAGAAGACATGCCCTGCGACTTCAACGAATTGAAAGCCTTGAGGAAAGAAGAGTAAGACTGGTCGGTGAAACTGCTGATGTTTATAAACCCGACATTGGAATTCAGCATGCAATAATAAGGCACAGGGTCAATAACAATCTTCTCTCTGACGACATTTGCCTTCATCTCCTTGCCATCACGCAGATAAACGACCTTGGCGGTAGTTTGAGGCTCGCCACGCAGCAGATTGCTGACCTGCGAAGTTGTTTTTCCGTCGGTCAGAGTATCATCAACCGAAACAAAGATATCCCCCGCACGCAGTCCGGCCTTATCGGCAGGCATGCCCTCGTAAATCTCTGTGATATAAATCTGTTTGGACTTAAGATTTGAAGATATGACAGCCCCCACACCAGCATATGAGCCTGTAGTCATAAACTTGAGGTCAGACATATCGCTCTCCTGGAAGTAGTTGGTATATGGGTCGGTCATGCCAAGCATAGCATCGATGCCATTCTTTATAGTCTTTGCCGGATTGATTGTATCGACATAAAACAAATCCAGCTCCTTATAGATAGAGTTGAAAATATCCAGATTTTTTGACACCTCAAAATCATGAGATGTTTTTTGAGATACAGTCTGAGCGGCTGGTGCGCCCTCCTTAGCCACTGCCGAGAAGAAAGCAGCCGACGACAAAGCGGCAGTCAAAACCAGCGAAAGTAAATTTCTATATTTCATGATTCTATTATAAACTACTATATTTACACAGACCAGGCATGTAAAAAATCAACCTGGTCACACTTTTTTTTCGGAATTCTGAGCCTCTTGTTTCTGAATGAAAGCAAGAGCGTCGAGAGCCTCATCGGCCTTATCTGGCACATTGAGCAGTTCCTTGTAGAGTTCCTTGGCCTTCATATACAGTTTGTTTCTGAGCAGATAATGAGCATGAACCGAGAGCAGATGAATCCTGTATTTCTCGTCCTCTTGTGTTTTTTTCTCCTTGTTTTGCAGCATTTGAATCTCCAGGTTGATGACATAAGCCGTTCTTATGTCCATGCTGTCGATAAGGCACTGCAAATAAACCTTCATGAAAGGGATGTGTCCCACATAAGGATTATTAGGGCTTACCATATCCATATATGCCATGGCCTCACGATACATTTGCAGTTTGTTGTGGCACAGGCCCAGGTTGAACAAACATTCGAACATTATCTTGTCCTCGCCCTTGCTGGTCTTGCCCATTATCCACTTTCCGCGCAAGTATTCATACACATCAATAAGCATTGAAATGGCCAGAGCATAATGTTCCCTTTTCACCAAGTCCATAGCCACGAAGAAATGGAAAGAAGGTAGATATTCCATCTCAAACAACATGTCGAACTGCATCTGATTCAGTTCGTCACGTCGGCCGTCCTTCAACTTCTGCATAAGGTCAGACTTGATGTAGTCATACTCCTGCATTTTCTGCTTAGGGTCCTGTTTGTCGTAGGCCAGCAGCAGGTCCCAGCGTTTAGTCTTCAGAGGCAGTTTTTCTGGAGTGATATCACGGAATACAGGCGGACAAGTAATGCTGACGCGCACATAGGTAGAGCCAGCCTTGTCGAGTTCAGACCTCAGGTGAACATTCACCATATAAGAGGAAGGGAACTCCTTATCGTCGGGCAGAGAAGGTCTGCACACGACCGTCACCGAAACCTCTCGTTCGTCGGCATGCTCAATCAGCAGTTTATTGTCGCCAGAGTAATCGACGGCAGAGAAGACATCCATATCCCAGATATCCCTGGCCGAAACCACTCTTGGCAAATAGTCTTCCATTGACGACACCACAGTGGCCGAAACAATATCAGCCAACGAGACACGCGGCAAACAGAACAGCAAATATCCCAGAGAAAAGCAAGCCGAATTATCGGTTCTGAGCAGTTTGAAGTCAGTTTGCGATCTGAACTCAAGTTCTCTGACCATCCACCAATGCTTATCCTTGTTGGAATCTTCGTCGACCGCCGCATCAGTCTTGGCACCTGCATCCACAGGCTTATCGACATCAGGCGCAGACTGTTCCGAACTCTGGGCATCAGAATTTGCAGACTCAGCGGCATCTGAGGGACGGCCATTTTGAAAAAAACGTTTCAGTTTATCAATCAATCCCATGCAAAGATTAAAAAGGGGAAAATTAAGAAAAAACAGGCTTAACGCATACATTGCAACCAGAATCCAGGCTGTAAAGGCGAAGATTGTTTGCAACGAAAGATTCATTGTTCCACCGCCCGGCAAGATTTTGATCTATCAGGCGGGCCACCTCGGCCAGAGATTCAGCCGAAGAAGTGACATCAGCAAGAGGAGCAATAACCCCCTGAACATAGACCGTGTGCTCTGGCTCGCAGTCCATCTGGTCAACAGAACCCAGGCAGACAGCCCTAATGCCATCATTGTCGACAGCGACCACGCCGTTTCTAATCAGTCCGTTGCTGCATACGACATAGGTGGCCAGATAGTTCTGAGAGTTTGTCATTGTTCAAGTTTATTTATCCTCTTTCTCAGGGAGTCATTCACTATCTTGTAAACCTTTTTATACTCGTCAGGGTGCAACGCATACCAAGTCACAGCCGAGTCGAACTCAGCCTCGGTAATGCCATGCTTGTCGAGCACGCTTTTGTAATATTTCAGTCTGTCAGGATGAGAAATATTCACCATCTCCTGTCGGCGCAAAGTGGACTGAGAGATATGAACGTCGAGGAGCAATTTAGCCATTTTTTTCTTTGAAATCGGAGCTGAGCCATTGCCACTGCAGGCAGACAAAGCAAGAGCCGAAGCCAGAGAAAGCAGCAGAAAAAAACGCTTAAAAAAAGCCATCTTACTTACCATTATCCGAACCATTTGCGTCATCATTATTTTTAGAGCCATCATCTTCATTATCAGAGCCGCCAAGAAGTTTGGTGAGTTCCTTGTTTTTGAAGAGAATTATGTAGAAAACAGAAGAAGTTATTGCGGCATCAGCAAAATTGAAAACCGGACGGAAGAAGACCAGCGAATGTCCGGCCCATGGAGTCCAGTCGGGCCATGTAGATTTAAACAGAGGGAAGTAGAACATATCGACCACCTTGCCGTAGAGCAGTTTGCCCCCGTCGAACCAAGCTGCATAGAAAACGCAGTCAATAATATTGCCGAGAGCCCCGGCAAAAATGAGAGCGAAACCAATGACAAAGCCCAAAGAATAATTCTTCTTATCCAGATAATAAACAAGATAGACCAAACCGAAGACGGCAAAAATTCTGAACACAGAGAGGAACAATTTGCTGCCCAGCGTCAGTCCGAACGCCATGCCGTTGTTTTCGACAAAGCAAAGAAAGAACCAGTCTGTGACACGGATATTCGGTCCGTCGCCAATATTATTTCTAACCCAGAACTTAATCATCTGGTCTATCACCACAACAGCAAGAGCAATAAGCATTGCCAAGGCCAATCTGTTGTTTTTGAGTACATTATCCTTTAAATTCATCTATAAAAATTTCTGAGAGTAAAATTTGACATTCATGCAGGCATAACTTGTAATTACCTTGTGAAGCCAGAACCGCAAATGTCACAAAGACCCCATTCCCAAAACTGCACAAAACGACAGACCATGGCATTGGCCATCAGTCTGTCGTGAAAACTCATCAATATATGGAGTCCGAAAAACTATTAAATCCAAAAGAGGGACAATCCTTCACTTTTTCTTCATTTTTGCCTCGACGCTCAAAGTTGCATGAGGCACGGCTCTCAATCTCTCCTTAGGAATAAGTTTGCCAGTTTCCCTGCAAATTCCGTAGGTTTTGTTTTCGATACGAACCAGAGCAGCCTTCAGGTGTTCGATGAACTGGAGCTGCCTTTGAGCCATACGTCCGTCATATTCCTTCGACAGAGTGTTTGCTCCCTCCTCCAGAGCCTTGAAAGTTGGCGAAGTGTCCGAAATATCGTTTCCGTCGGTGTTTGTCATGCTGGCGCGCAGGGAATCATATTCCTTGATTGCCACTTCCAGTTTCTGGAGGATGAGCTGTTTGAACTCCTCGAGTTCCTCATCTGAGTATCTAACCTTTTCAGTCATAATCCAATGTTTTAAACAACCATAAATCTCAGTTGTCCGCGCTGATTGCGGAATCGAACAGAAAATCGGAGCGGCGAAGCCACAATCCGTCTTTCACAAAGATAAGAAAATAACAAAAGAAGAGCACCCTAAACAACTTCTTTTTTTTCAACAATAAACGTCAGGAAAAAGAAGATATTGCGGCACGAGGAAAAGATATCAACAGCCAGAAAAATTTGCGGTCACAAAATCGTCAACTAAACCTCAAATTGTTTATATTTGTAGAAATGCACGCTCTCTCCCGCCTACCGACAAGATTTGGCGAGGGCCAGACATCACCACATAAAAAACAATCGGAACTAAAGGAGGCTGCTTATGGAATCCAGCAATATAGAACAGAATACCCCCGAAGAGGAGGTCGAGATAGAAAAGAAATTCGAGAAGCTCAAAGAGACTTACTTGAACTCCAGCCACAGAAAGAAAATAGGAATCATAGAGAAGGCATACCACTTTGCAAAAAGCGCCCATGCCGGCGTAAGGAGAAGATCGGGCGAGCCCTACATATTCCACCCGCTTGCTGTGGCCCAGATTGTTGCTGAGGAGATTGGACTAGGCTCGACATCAATCAGCGCAGCACTTCTGCACGACGTTGTCGAGGACACCGACACCACAGTGGAGGACATAGAGAACCTCTTCGGGAAAAAGATTGCCCAGATAGTCGACGGACTGACAAAGATATCAGGAGGTGTGTTTGGCGCAAAGGCATCGGCCCAGGCAGAGAACTTCAGGAAACTGCTTCTGACGATGAACGAAGACATCCGCGTGGTCGTCATAAAAATGGCAGACCGACTCCACAACATGCGCACCCTGGGTTCCATGCCGCCGGCAAAGCAGCTCAAGATTGCAGGCGAAACACAATACATTTACGCACCGCTGGCCAACAGACTGGGACTGTATAAGATAAAGACAGAGCTTGAAGACCTGAGTTTCAAATACGAGCACCCCGAGGATTACAAGGACTTGGAGAAAAAACTTGAAGACACACAGCGCGAGCGCGACAGGCTGTTTCATGACATTGAGCAGCCTATACGCGAAAAGCTGAAAGAACTGGGCGTCAAGGCCGAGATTCAGTCGAGGGTCAAGTCGATATACTCCATATGGAGAAAGATGCAGACCAAGAGCATACCATTTGAGGAGATATTCGACATTCTGGCCATAAGGGTAGTATTCGACATTGACGACATAAAGGACGAGAAGCAAACGTGCTGGGCCATATATTCGGCCGTCACCGACCTATACAAGCCGCACCCCGACCGCACAAGAGACTGGGTGAACACCCCGAAAGCCAACGGATATGAGGCACTGCACCTGACGGTGATGGGTCCAGACGGCAAATGGATTGAGGTGCAGATAAGAAGCCGACGAATGGACGACATTGCCGAAAAAGGATTTGCCGCCCACTGGAAATACAAGACAGGAGAGAACGACAACTCTGAGCTTGAGAAATGGCTGCAGACAATCAAGGAACTGCTTGAGAATCCTGAGCCTAACGCAATAGATTTTCTGGACTCGTTCAAGCTGAATCTGTTTGCGAGCGAGATATTCGTCTACACGCCAAAAGGCGACATAAAGACTATGCCACAGGGAGCAACAGTGCTCGACTTTGCATTCTCGCTACACACCGAGCTTGGCAAGCAGTGCATAGGCGCAAAGGTGTCGCACAAGCTTGTGCCACTGAACCACGTGCTGAACAGCGGCGACCAGGTCGAGGTGCTGACATCGCCTAAACAGTCGCCAAAGCCAGAGTGGATTGGAATGGTGAAAACAGCCAAGGCACGCCAGTGCATACAGCAGCTGTTCAAGAAGGAGTATAAGGCATACTCGCAGCAGGGAGAACAGAAGATGAAGAAGTTCCTCGACGACCTGAACGAGCCGATGAACGACGACCAGCTGAACAGAATAGCCGAGCATTACGGCGAGACCCGCAGGGAGGAACTGATGTATAAAGTTGGCAAAGGACTGATAAACCTTGACGATGTTAAGAAGGACATGTTCAAGGAGAAGAGCAACAGCCGCTGGATGAAAGTGTGGAACCTCACATTCGGAAAACTGACCACCACCAACGGAAAGAAAACAGAACTAGACCCCAACGACAAGCGCAAATCAATACAGCTGAAGGAAGACGAGGCGAACGAGAAATACAGGATAGCAGAATGCTGCTGTCCGATTCCGGGCGACAACATACTCGGATTCAGAGAGGAGAACGGAGTGTATGTGGTTCACAAAAGGCAGTGTCCAGTGGCACTGAAGCTAAAATCGAGCTTTGGCGAGAGAATAGTGACCGCACAGTGGGAGACGCACCGAGTGCTGTCGTACCCAGCCAGCATACAAATCAAAGGAATAGACAGAATTGGAATTCTTGGAGAAATAATAAAAGTGATATCTGAGACCCACAAAGTGAACATGAGCAGGGTGAACGTGGAAACCGGCGACGGCATATTCACAGCCGAAATAACGGTTTACATACACGACGTTAAAGACGTGAACAACCTCTGCATGAACATATCAAGCATAAAGGATGTGAACTCGGTTGAGCGAATAGAGAAGAACGCAAAAAACATGTGAGCACACCCCCTGCAGCCAACTAACAAACACAAAAAAAAATGAGCAACAGCTATATGCCAGGAAGAGGGGATGACGCCCTCTTCAACTACGAGAGAAGAAAAAGCCACGAAGTGACAATTGGCAACCTGAAAATGGGCGGAAACAATCCAATCAGAATTCAGAGCATGGCCAACACCGACACCAACGACACCGAAGGCAGCGTTGAGCAGTGCATCAGAATAATAGAAGCCGGCGGAGAGCTGGTGAGATACACAGCCCAGGGCGTGAAGGAGGCAAAAAATCTTGAGAACATAAGAAAGGAACTGACCAGAAGAGGATACACCACCCCACTGGTTGCCGACATACATTTCAACCCGAATGCGGCCGACGAGGCTGCCCTGCACGTCGAGAAGGTGCGAATCAACCCAGGCAATTATGTCGACAGCGTACACACCCAGAAAAGATTTGAGTACACCGACGAGGAATATGCACAGGAGATAGAAAAAATAAGGGCCAGACTTGTTCCTTTCCTGAACATCTGCAAGGAGCACAACACCGCAATCAGAATAGGAGTGAACCACGGCTCGCTGTCTGACAGAATCATAAGCCGATATGGCGACACCCCAAAAGGCATGGTCGAGTCGTGCATGGAGTTTCTGCGAATCTGCCGCGACGAGAAGTTCGACAATGTGGTTATTTCAATAAAGGCTTCGAACACGGTCATAATGGTGCAGACGGTGAGACTGCTGTCGGCCACAATGCAGAGCGAGGGCATGGATTTCCCGCTGCACATAGGAGTCACCGAAGCCGGCAACGGAGAAGACGGCCGAATAAAATCGGCGGTTGGCATAGGAGCCCTGCTGGCCGACGGAATCGGCGACACAATAAGGGTTTCGCTGAGCGAGGCACCAGAGTGCGAGATTCCTGTGGCAAAATCACTGGCCGACTATATACAGTCGAGAAGCGGACACCAACATATAGATGCGCACGACAGCGGACTGGTTGACCCATACACCTTCCACCGAAGAAAGACCATCAAAGTTGGCAAGTTTGGAGGAGGCAATGTTCCGTGTGTCATATCGAACAGCAGTCAAGGCGAATCGAAACCAGACTATGTGTTTGGCCGAGACATTTTGAGTCCCGGAGAATGGAACGAAGGCAGCAAACAAATACCTATATTCTGCAAAAGGTCTGGCACACAAATCAAAGAGTGCAGCGCCGAGGTCAAAATAGTTATGCTGGCAGCAAACGCTGTTGAGGAGGTAATTCCGCAGATCGACGACAGATGCGTGCTAATGATAAACGCAACAGGCAGCAATTTTGTTGGCGAAATAAGAGCCGCCCTGCACAAACTGATGAAAAAAGGAGTTCAAAACCCAGTCATATTGAAAAAAAGTTATGACGACAAAGACAAGAGCGACTTCCAGGTGAAATGCGGTGCCGACTTCGGTGTGTTCCTAATCGACGGACTTGCCGACGGCATCTGGATTGAAGCAGACAACATAAGCGACAAAGACGTCAACTCGGCAATGTTTGGAATACTGCAGGCATCGCGCAGCAGAATGAGCAAAACCGAGTTCATATCATGTCCGAGCTGCGGACGAACAATGTTTGACCTGCAGACAACACTGGCAAGGATAAAAGAAAAGACATCGCACCTGAAGCACCTTAAAATAGGAGTCATGGGCTGCATAGTCAACGGACCAGGCGAGATGGCCGATGCCGACTACGGCTACGTGGGTTCGGGCAGAAACAGAGTGAACCTGTATAAAGGGCAGGAGTGCATCAAGAAAATGATACCAGAGGAGGAAGCCGTTGACAAACTGATTGAGCTGATAAAAGAAAACGGCGACTGGGTTGAACCAAAATAAGAACAGAAAGAGAAATGAAACAATATTTAGACCTGCTCAGGAGAATAGAGCAGGAAGGCACAAACAAAAGCGACAGGACAGGCACCGGCACACGCAGCGTGTTCGGCCACCAGATGCGATTCAACCTTGAAGACGGTTTTCCGCTGCTGACAACAAAGAAGCTGCACCTCAAGTCGATAATATATGAGCTGCTGTGGTTCTTGAACGGCGACACAAACGTCAAATACCTTCAGGACAACGGAGTCAGGATATGGAACGAATGGGCCGACCCAGACGGCAGTCTTGGCCACATCTACGGCTACCAATGGCGCTCATGGCCCGACTATAACGGCGGGCACATTGACCAGATAAGCCAGATAGTTGAGCAGATAAAGAACAATCCCGACTCAAGACGTCTGCTTGTCAGCGCATGGAATGTTGCCGACCTGAACAACATGAACCTGCCGCCATGCCACATACTGTTTCAGTTTTATGTGGCCGACGGGAGACTGAGTCTGCAACTGTATCAGCGCAGTGCCGACTGTTTTCTTGGAGTTCCGTTCAACATTGCGTCCTATGCCCTGCTGCTGATGATGATGGCGCAGGTGACCGGGCTCAAAGCCGGCGACTTTGTCCACACGCTTGGCGACGCCCACATATACAATAATCACCACGAGCAGGTCAGGACACAGCTGGAAAGAGAGCCACGCAAACTGCCCACAATGAAGATAAACCCCGAAGTCAAAGACATCTTCAGTTTCAAATATGAGGACTTCGAGCTGAGCGGATATGAGCCATGGCCACACATCAGCGGAAAAGTTTCGGTATAGGCTGCGCCGCCCCTGGCAAAGCGGTTAGTTTAGAGCAATTCTAAATTCAATCATAAAAGCAACCATATGTTTGTCAGGGCGAAATAAAAGTATAACTTTGCATCAACATAACAAACTAACAAACATAAATTATTCTAAATTATGGCATACGTAATCGGTGACAGCTGTGTTGCATGTGGAACATGCGCAGGCGAGTGCCCAGTAGGAGCAATCTCTGAGGGCGATATCTATTCAATCAATGCAGACGAGTGCACAGAGTGCGGCACTTGCGCTGGAGTTTGTCCATCAGAGGCAATCAGCTTGGGCTAATCAAAAAAGGCTAAATAAAAATGTTCATCCACCGGGCAACATGTTGTCTGGTGGATGTTTTTTTGTCCCCCCCCACAAAAAAACTCAAGAAACCGTTTTCTGCATTGACCGCAGCCAAGTTTCGGATTTTCACATAGTCTCGTTTTTTTTGTTTAATTTTACCCGTTGAGTTAAGGAGAGCTCTATCAAGAGCAAATTGCGAAAAGAAGCACGGTCTTTAAGTTATTTTTCCTTAGCACAGCAAGGATCGAATAAAACAGAGTTCATTTATGGAAGAACAGGAAAGCACAAGAATGTATTTCAAAATAGGCGATGTGGCCGACCTGCTAGGCGAGACACAGAGCACGCTGCGATTCTGGGAAAAAGAGTTTGGTGAGTTTCCGGGATTCATCAGCGGAAAAAATCTGCACGGAACCCGCCGCTACTCACAGCAGAACATAGAGAACCTGAAAATGATTGTTTTTCTGCTCAGAGAAAAAAAGATGACCATCGAAGGTGCAAAACAATATCTGAGGGTGAACCGACGCACAAAATCAAACGAAGACCAGCTCATCGACTACCTGAAAGATGTCAGGAGCTACGTTGAGAACCAGATATCCGCACTCGACATATACATATCGAACAAGAAAAGAGAAAGAATTCTGAATGGAAACAATAACAAAAATAGCTGAACAAATGCTTCTGTTCGACGTTATAGAGTGGCTTGGCACAGTGGCTTTTGCGATAAGCGGCTTCAGGCTGGCAGCCAAAAAAGACTTCGACCTTTTTGGGGCATACGTTGTTGGCTTTGTGACAGCCATAGGCGGCGGGACACTGCGCGACCTTCTGCTTGGTCTGCAGCCATTCTGGATGAGCAGCAGCCGCTACCTTGTGTGCACCGCAATAGGTCTGCTGTTTGTCATCCTGTTCAGGAAACACCTGATAAGACTAGACATAACATTCTTCATATTCGACACCCTTGGACTGGCCCTGTTCACAGTGGTGGGAATAGACAAAACCCTGAGCTTGGGACACACATTCTGGGTTGCAACAATAATGGGCACAATGACCGGAGTGGCAGGCGGAGTGATGAGAGACGTGCTGATTGCCGAAATACCACTAATATTCAGAAAAGAGATATATGCCTCGGCCTGCCTCATCGGCTGTCTGTGCTACTATCTGTGCACAAAGCTGAACTCAGGCTATGACCTGACAGTGATGCTGACCATTGTTGTTATCACACTGACCAGAATAATGGCAGTTAAATATGGAATATCCATTCCAAAACTTAAAGGAGAACAGCACACATAGAACCAAGTCATAACCTATTCACAAACAACACCTTAAACAAAGCAATATCCTTTAGCATCTGCAAAAACAAAAATCCGTAATCAACAATAGCACATAAAAAGTACATATTTGTCATTGTTTCAAATTTGTATTCTTTTTAATTTTGTAGTGAATACAAAAAAACAATTGCGTTATGGTTACAAAAGATTATTTGACAACCCACGGAATAAAAGCCTCGGCTCAAAGAGTAGCCATAATGGACTACTTGTTGACGCACAAGACGCACCCCACAGTCAACGAGATATTCGACTCGCTGAGTCCGTCGATACCAACTCTATCCAAAACCACACTATACAACACCCTGAAGCTATTTGTGGAGAAGAATGTTGCGATACAGCTTGGCATTGACGAGAAAAATGCGAGATTTGACGGAGATGTGTCGCAACACGCCCATTTTCAGTGTTCAAAATGCGGCAAAGTGTTCGACATCTACCCTACCGATCTGCCAGTGCTGACAGATGTATACAGACAGAGAATAGGAAATTTCAAGATAATGAACACTGAGCTGCTTTATCACGGCTATTGCGACAACTGCTCAATAACCATAAAAGACAGCAACACTGAGGCATAAAGACAAAAAAAGACAAACTAACAAACTAACAATACTAACACAAACAGAAGAATTATGGCTAAATTCATTTGTCCAGTATGCGGCTATGTGCACGAGGGCGACGCCGCACCAGAAAAATGCCCAGTGTGCAAAGTTCCAGGAAGCAAGTTCAAAGAAATTGACGAGAACGGACTGCTGAACTTTGCAACAGAGCATCACATTGGCGACGGAAAAGTTGATGACGCCGAAATGATCAAGGACCTGAACGCACACTTCAACGGAGAGTGCGGCGAGGTTGGAATGTATCTGGCGATGAGCCGTCAGGCCGACCGCGAGGGCTATCCTGAAATTGCAGAGGCATTCAAGCGCTACGCACTTGAGGAGGCAGAGCACGCAGCCAAGTTTGCAGAGCTGCTTGGCGATGTTCTTGGCGACACAAAGACAAATGTGCAGAAGCGCATGCTTGCCGAGCAGGGCGCATGCGAGGACAAATTCCGCATTGCAAAACGTGCCAAGGAGCTTGGTCTGGACGCAGTTCACGACACAGTTCACGAGATGGCAAAAGACGAGGCCAGACACGGAGCCGGATTTGCCGGTCTGTTCAACCGCTACTTCGCAGAGAAAAAGTAATTTTTCATATTGATTGATTTTTTTTAGGGGATGCATCCTGGCACAAGCAGCCATGGTGCATCTTTTCTTATGCTCAGTCCAAACGACCAGAATAATTGTATATTTTTGCAGAACAAAACAAGAAAAATATGAAAAACAAAATCATCACAATCCTCACATTTATAGGTATAAGCATCATGGCAGAAGCACAAAACAAGACACTGGTTGCCTACTTCTCGCACACAGGCGAGAACTATAGCGTGGGCTACATAAACAAGGGTAACACGGCAATCGTGGCCGAGGAGATAAACAAGATAGTTAAAGGCGACCTGTTTGAGATTGAATCAGACAGAGTCTACTCGGCCGACAGCTATCAGCTGTGCTGCGACCAGGCAAAAGAAGACCTGAACAAAGGCCTTAGACCAAAACTCAAAAAGAACATAGACATATCAAAATATGACGTCATATATCTGGGATATCCAATCTGGTGGGGAACAATGCCAATGCCGGTATTCTCGTTCATCGAAGCCAACGGCAACCTGAAAGGGAAAACCATCATACCATTCTGCACCCACGAGGGCAGCAGCTTTGGAAACAGTGTTGACGACATAAAAAAAGAATGTCCTGAGGCGAAAGTGAAAAACGGACTGAGCATCAGAGGCAGCAACGCAAAGAACAGCAAAGCAACAGTTGAGGAATTCATCAAAAAAACAACAAAATGAGACCATACATTATATGCCACATGATTGAGTCGGTCGACGGCAGAATAGACTGCTCAATGACAGAAAAAATCGACGACACCGACCACTACTACGAAGTCCTCGACAAGCTGGACTGTCCATCGTCGCTCGAAGGCAAAGTGACGCTCGAAATGCACTATGCCGATGGCAACAACTTTGAGCCACAAAACTCCAGCGACAAAGCCGGAGCCATGACTTTCAAGACAAAACAATCGGGCGGATATGCTGTAGGCGTGGACACCAAAGGCACACTGCTGTGGGGCAACAACACAGAGGAACTGTTTGGCAAACCACTGATCATGCTGCTGAGCGAGAACGCAAGCAAGGAATACACAGAATATCTGAAAAGCAAAAACATATCCTTCATTTGCATTGGAGAAGGCAAAATAGACCTGCCAAAAGCAATGGAAATTCTGCGCGCCGAATTCGGCATTGAGCGACTGGCAGTCACAGGCGGCGGACACATCAACGGGTCGATGCTCGAGGCCGGACTGATAGACGAGATAAGCATGATGTATGCATCGGGCATAGACGCAAGAGGGGGCATGGCTGCAAGCTTTGACGGCAGAAGCCATGAAAAAGAACCGATAAGACTGAACCTGAAGAATGTTGAGGTGCTCGACGATATAATCTGGGCAAGATATACAATAAGGAAATAATGATTGGCACAATTATCGCAAAAGGGAGTCCGAATCTGTAAAAAGAAAAAATTCATAACATCAAAATGGATATAAAACATTTCCTTTTAGGAGCTGCAATGTCGATGACAGCAGTCACTCCTGTTGTGGCTGATGAACTTGACCTGCAGAATTCCACTGTGCTGTTTCGCGAGGATTTTGGCGGAAACTCGCCAAGCGCGCCATTATACGTCAGCACAGACACACTTGCCGGCATAACCACACTGAAACACCAGCCAAATTTTCCGCTGGCAACAAGCTCATACCGGGATTACGACAGCTACGACACAGGCTGCTATGACATAAGAAAAACCGGATTCCACAGAAGCGGAAGCACTGACTGGTATCTGGATTTCGACGATCACACATCCGATACCGACCCCACACGCGGATATATGATGCAATGTGACGCAGGCACATATGCCACAACATTCTACACTATACAGATTGACCGTCTGTGCTCGGACACAAAACTGTATCTGTCGATGTGGGGACACCCAGTCAACAATAGCAAAGACACCAATCTGAAGCTGATTGTGGAAGACCTGAGCGGAAACACCCTCTCGTCGGAGAGTGTTGTCATCAACCACTCGTTGAACGAGTGGCAACAGGTTGGAACCTACTTCACAACACCACAGGATGAGACATCTGTGATATATAAAATATATGCTGAGGGTGGCAACTCAGGAAACGATTTCGCACTCGACGACATTGAAGTGCGTCTGTGCAAACCGTCGGTGAAGGTGAGCTCTCCGTCGGACACCGTCTGCATCGGCTCAAGCTTCACGCTGACAGCAAGCTACGACAACTCAGACGCATCGTATATTGAGCCATTGAACTACACATGGTACGAGAACACCATAAACACCTACACCCTGACCGGCTGGACCAAAGTTTCAAGCGGTTCAAGTCTTTCGGTGACAAACATCGCCAGTGACACCTACTACAAAGTGATTGTGTCATCGGCTGGAGAGGCTGCCGAATTCAACAGGTGCAACTCAGCCTCAGAAAACATTTCGGTTCTGGTGAAGCAGTGCAACTCGTCGGGCTGCACCCCATCATCAAGCACCATGGCCGACACCATCTGCGAGGGTGATTCATATCAGCTTGGCACCGAGACTTACACCACCGAAGGCACACACACTTATCTGACACAAAGAATCGACGGATGCGACAGCATAGTGACACTGAACCTCACTGTTCTGCCAACCTCATCAAAAACAATAAACGCTAAAGTGTATTATGGCGAGGAATACACCGAAAACGGATTCGACCTGCCAGCACAGACCTCGGTAGGGACAAAAAGATACAGAATCAAAACAGTCAACCAGTATGGCTGCGACAGCATAATCAGGCTGAACCTGTCGGTTGTGGAGCAGGCAATAAAAATACCTACTGTGTTCACTCCATACCACAAAGACGGCAAAAACGACACTTTCATGCGCGGATATGAAGTGTATATCTACGACCGATACGGCAACCTGATTTGCCACTCCCAGAACGGTTGGGACGGTTACTACCGCGGAGAGCTTGCCGACCCAGGCGTGTATATATACGTTCTGACGACAAGGGGCGGAAGCAAGAAGAAAGGCACAATTGAAGTGTACAAATAAAAAGGGAACAAGTTTATGAAAAAGATATTACTTATGGCCGTGATGGCAACATCAGCATTCAGCACACAGGCTGCCGAACGCAGATATGCCGAAGGCTACAACATAGCCCCTTCGCACATCAACACAAAGAGTGCCGAGGGCGGACTCTCACTGCTCGACAACAAGCTGGCATTCTCGCGCAACGACACAGTATATGCCGCCGACCTGAACGATAGTCTTGACCTTAAATCAATAACCCCTATGAACGATTTGAGCAAGCTTGGCATTGAGGGCCAGTTTGCACAGAACGGCAAGACAATAGTATTCTCGAAAGGCGGCGAACTCTACTCGGCAGAACTCGTAAACAAGAGCTGGAGCAAGCCCCAGAAACTGAAGATAGAGGGTTTTGGCGGCGGCCGAAGCGAGGTGCGCGGCTCATCGTTTGCCACCAGAAGATGGACCTACAAGGTTCCTAAGGTCACAGGACTATACAATCCCGCTTTCTCGAAAAACGGCAAACGCCTTTACTATGTTGCCGAATTAGACAACGGCATGGGAGGCAAAGACATCTGGTATTCTGACAAGAAAGCTGACGGCAAGACCTGGACCGCACCAGCAAACCTGACTGCGGTCAACACCAAGCAGGACGAGGATTTTCCGTTCGTGGCAGGCGACACAGCCTTCTACTACTGCAGCGCGGCAAAGAACGACACGCTTGGCGGAATGAATATCTACAAAACAAACCTGAAAAAAGGCAAACCTGAAGTGCTGGCAGCAGACTTCAACTCGAACAGCAACGACGGCAATTTCGTTGTTTTCAACGGTGTTCCGTTCCTCATCTCTAACCGAAACGGCAACCCAGACATCTTCCGTCCGGAGCTGATTAAGAAGGACACCGTCAAGAAAGACACTGTGCCAACAAACATTGTAAGAAAAGATTACAACACCTGCATTTTCTACTTTGCCTACGACAAGACAACCCTTATCGACTCATACGACGAGGAATTTGAATACATCAATAAGTTCATCAACGAGTTTCCTAACAGCAAGTTCACCATCAACGGCCATACCGACGCACGCGGCGAGGCTGGCTACAACCTGCGTCTATCTGAGAACCGCGCTAAAATGGTCTATGACCGCCTCATCAATATGGGTGTAAGCAAGAGCCGCCTGACATATAAAGGCTACGGCAAATCACAGCTCGACATCAAGAACGCCACCACAGAAGAGGAGCACCAGAAGAACCGACGTGTTGAAATCATCAAACTTGACAAGTAACTTCAATGAAAACAATCAAGATACCCAATATAATACTGGCTATTCGCCATATTGCAAATAATGCCAGTTCGTCGCTCAAAGGGTTTGCAGGAAACAAGCTGACGAGCCACAGACCTGAACTCATGGCCAAGATATGCGCACTCTGCATGACAGTGATGCTTGGAGCACAGACGGCAAACGCACAGCAGGACCTGCTGCTGTCGCAGGAGATATTCTCGCGCGTAAACAAGAATCCAGCCGCAACAGGCAACACCGAAGACGTCGACATTTTTCTGCACGGCCGCATACAGTGGGCAGGCATAGACAACGGCCCGCGCACCAGCGTGCTCAACGTGACCAACTATGTCGACAAATGGAAATCGGGCATGGGATTCACAATGTCGTTTGACAAACTGGGAGTGGGACACAACTCAACAAACATAAAACTGGTGTACGCATATCAGGTTGACCTGTCAGAGCAGTATGTGCTCTCGATGGGTTTAGGTGCCGGTGTGAACCTTGGTCATTTCGACCCAGGAGCCAACGACCTGGACGACCAATCTGAATATGGCACCGACACCTACGCCGCCGAGAGCGACACCGAGGTCAAGCCAGATTTTGACTTTGGACTTGAGCTGTCGAACGAGAAATGGACTTTGGGTGCATCAGTAACCCACCTGACCAGAAGCGAGATGACCACCTACGCACCCGAGCGTCACTACTACGTCTACGGAACCACCCTATTCCCACTCAACGACACCTGGGAACTGGCGCCAACAGTGTCATACATGCACCGAAACAAGACCAACGTGATGGAGGTAGGCTCGCTGGTGTTCTACGACCGCACAATCTGGGGCGGAGCAACCCTGCGACCAGACCTGAACAACTACTTCAACCCATCGATGCTGGTCCTGACACTGGGGTTTGAATGGAACAAACTAAGATTTGGATACTCATTCGACCTGGGACTGGGCAAGCTGACCGAAATTTCATCAACAACCCACGAGATAATACTCTCATACGGTATCGACAAAAGCAAGCGTAAGGGGAAGTGATGCAATGCAAGCCGCAGGCTGGAAATGAAGTCGCAAAAACTTTCACCTGCCAACAGACTAAAGGCGACCTAAAGAGACAGAATACACAGCTGCAAAATTGGGAGGCCAGCAAGCGCCAGACAAAATATTGCAGCAGACCTGAATACAGACGGACCAACCAGAAATGGCTGGTCTGTTTTTTTTGATTGAAAGTCTGAATTTATTATCAGCCTAAACAAAGAATTGCCACCAGATTGCCACAGAGAGCAGAGAAAAAAATCTTCAAGACTAATTTTTGTTGTATGTCCAGACAAGAAACTTCGCTATGCCATCGTTTTTCCTCTGATACATATATAGCATACAAGTAAAAAAGACTATTTTTGCAGAACAACAGAACACTTCAAAAAAACACACAATGAGCAATCCACCCAAAGTAGCAGTCATCGGCGGAGGCATAAGCGGTCTGACAGCAGGCATCTATCTGATTAAGCACGGCTTTGATGTCGAGATAATAGAAAAGAACCACAACACAGGCGGCCTATGCACGGGTTGGACAAGAAAAGGCTCGTATATCGACGGCTGCATACACTGGCTGACCGAATCGGGCCACGGCGAGCTGCACGATGTGATGCGCGAGCTTGGACTGATAAAGACAGAAGCTGACATAATAAATCTGGAAGCCTACTCGCAGGCATGCGTCGACGGCAAGGAGATAAACTTCTTCACCGACGCCGACAAGCTGGGCGCCGAGCTGCTCCGCTTTGCCACGAAGAACGACAAGCCCAAAATAGAAAAGTTCATCAAGCACGTCAGAAAATGCCGCCGCAACATGATTACAGCCGGCAGACCATATCACCTGTGGACCCTGACAGACAAACTCAGGTTCTTCTGGAGAATACTGCCCCTGATTGGCACCATGAAAGGCTATGCAAAAATCAGCATCAACGAGTTTGCCGAGTCGCTCGAGAGCAAGGAACTGCAATTCTGTTTCAGGCACACCTTTGTGCCAAACAGATACAGCATGTTCTCGCTGCTGAACACCATAGGCGGAATATGCGACAAAAACGGAGGGCTGCCGTCTGGCGGCTCCAGAATGTTTGCCAAGAGGCTTGAAGACAGATACATAAAAGATGGCGGCAAGCTGACGACAGGTATATCCGTAAACCGAATAATAACAGAAGGAGACACAGCCAAAGGCATAGAGCTGAGCAACGGAGAGACTGTGGCCTACGACTATATCGTTCCGGCCTGCAGTCTGCACTTCACCCTTGACACCCTGCTTGGCAACAAATTCAGAATCAAGAGGGTTGACGAGTATGACGCCAACAAGAAAGGATCGCCAATCTACAGTCTGTTCATGGTGAGCTGCCGCACACCTAAGAATCTGGACCGACTGAACGTGAACAGGTACATAAAGACTGATGAGTTTGAGGTTCTAGGCGCAAAGTTCGACAGTCTCTACATCAAGCACTTTGGCTATGACAAGAGTCTGAGCGCCAACGGAGAGACTGTCGTGCAGCTGATTTTGGAGTCGAGCGAGTCACATTTTGACCAGCTGAGCGCCATGAGCAAGGAGGAGTATGCCGTATTCAAGCAGGAATTTGCGAGCCAGATGATGGGCATTGCCCGTAGAGTCTGTGCCGACGAATACGGTGAGCTTGAGTTGCTCGACGTCTGCACCCCCCTGACGTTCACGCACTGGACCAACACCCACAAGGGCACCTTCATGACGTATATGCTGACTGAGAACAACAAGCAGCTGATCCTCAGAAACGACATTCTTCCGCTGCGCAATGTTGTTCTTGCCGGACACTGGATGATGATGCCCGGCGGCATTCCTATCGCCATTCTGCAGGGCAAGTTTGCCGCAGACACCATCAAATATCAACATGACAACCCCGACAAGTTCAATTTGACAACACGCATGAAGACTATGAATGCAAGCTCACTGAACACAGAGGGGGGAAAGGTGTTTGGGAGAAAGGTGTGAAAAAA
>R06__coassemble_101_pt1 | contig 33149 bp, 30 predicted proteins | sample R06__metabat2_high_PE_023 | metagenome-assembled genome bin R06 | reverse complement strand
TCGTGACAATGATGTACCAGGTATGCACATAGGCTAAACAATTTGGTTTTTCAAGGCAAAGATACTGAAATTCGGAGATAATTTTCCTTACTCCAATGGTAAGAAGTTAAATGTTTAACTAAGAATTTACACTAACTGGTCTAGAAAGTGATAGTATTATAATGGATACACCTCTGCCCACACCGTTTCAGACATTCATCATTCAAGGTCAAAATCAGTGGGCAAGGTTGCAAACACCAATGTCGGTGCTTAAATAAATCTGCCTTTCAAAATCAGTATAACACCTTAATGCCAACGTTGCCCATTCAGAGAGTGTCAGCAATGTAACCGCATCTTTCTTGGATATGAACGAAGACGGACTGGTTGACATTGTCTATAGCGACGGACAGGACTATATATCGGTTCGTTTCAACCGGACAGCCCTCATCAACATGCTCGACACTAGCATAATGCCTAAGGGCGGAAGGATTGCCTTGAACTATGACCGTAAGCATAAATTATTGCCAAAACAAACTGATCACCGTCTGTTTTTTCACGCTTCTTGCTTCTTTTCCTTTAAAGAACCCCTTGGTTATAGGAAAAATGCGGTCGGCCTAACGACCGACCGCCTGACTATAATTCTAAACTGTTCACGAAAACTTATCTCACCATAAACTTGTGGCCGGCACTGATGTAGACCTTGTTTTTTTCGATGTTGCTTATCTTTCGGCCCGAGAGGTCAAATATGCAAGCGGCATCTGGCATGCTGTCTTCCGCACCAAGTTTGCTGATTCCGGTCTCGTCGTCTTCAACCTCAGCCACACCAATACCAATGCCGTGCAACATCACACTGCTCAGACAAAGTGTCTTGCCAGTAGCCTCCATACTGTACCAAGGGTAGAAACGGAGATAGAGCGACTGACCCTGCTCCAACTTGAGTACGGGCAAGGCCGAGACTTGGTAGATATTGTTGCTGGTCATGCTTTGGAATTCCTTTATAAGTGTGGCGCTGCTAAAAGTGGTGTCGGTATCGTAGTAGACCTTACAGCGCATACCGTTTCCGCCGGCACCTGCCACATAAAGGCCGATACTGTCGATAGCTATTTCGGCATCAGTTGCCGTAATACCAAACTGTATGTAACGGGTCGAAACCTCGTCGATTTCGTCAGAAGGCCAAGTGCCACCGCTAACCACATTGCGCTGGGTGACGTGGCTTGAATCGTATCCGCTGGCGGCTGGCCAGACCGAAGCGCGATTGACCGCCTGGTAGCTTGCCACCTCCATATTGGTCCACGACTCTTTCACAGCCCCGCAATGTCCCTTCACTTCAGGCTCATCGTTGGCATCCAAACGCCAGAGTACATACGTTTCCTGTCCCTCGGGAACGGCCACGCCATCGGCAACCAGCTGTATGGTCTTGCTGAGGGTGCCATCGGTAAGCGTAAGGGTTCCGGCTGTTTCACCAGCCGAGATCAGCGAAGTTCTGACATAGAACGTCTGTGTGCAGGCGGAAGAAGAGAAAGGAAACGACAACGAAGAAGAATAAACTTCACCATCGGCCGACACCTCAAAGCCGTTAGAAACGTATATCGTGAAATTGCCGGTAGCCGTTGAAAGACTTGAAGCATTAACCGTGAATTCCTTGGTCAACTTTTGGCCTACGTAAGCCTTCCCCATATCACCCGAAGTGGGACTTACCGAAATGTTGGTGGAAAGGTTGATGTAGTCGGCTAAAATGCCTTGTTCCTTCATTGCCTGCGCACAAAGCTTGGCCACCTCGGTAGCGCCTGTGGCTTGGAAATGGGTGTTATCGCCATCGCAGAAGAAATTGTCAGTGCAGTAGGTTTTGCCATACTGCAGGTAGAGTTCGCGCGTCAGCTTGGTCAAGTCGATGACTTGCACGTCGCCGTATTCTGCGGCCACGTCACGCAAACTTTGGGCATAGTCATAATAGTCATTGCTTTCAGGCACGTTGAACGAGTTGCCGAGGTCGTGCTGGCCATTGCGGAGAATGTCTGTTTCGGCCGTGTTGAAATATTTGCGGCAAACGGGGGTAACGACCACCGGAATACCGCCTTTAGCCTTAGTTTCGTCGATAAAGGCACGGATGTAAGTTTTGAATGTGCCAGAAGCCGTAGTGCCGCGGTAATTGGCTGCGCTGATTGTTTCGCCATTGGCTTCGGCTATAGCCTGGAGGGAGTCGCCATCCAAGCCATCATTCTTCTCGTCGTTGTGGGCAAACTGGATGAAGACATAGTCGCCCGTCTGAATACCATCTACAACCGTATTCCAATAGCCGGCATCGCGGTAGAACGTCTTGCTCGACGCGCCACTTTTGCCTCGGTTGTTGATGGTGACTGCATTTTCATCAAAAAACTGCTGGAACATCTGGGTCCAGCCGCGCTTGTCGGTCGACGACTCATCGTAATTGGCCATGGTGGAGTCTCCAATCGTATGGATAGTTACAGGAAAGACGGGAAAAGAGGCTGTAAGCACAGCTAGCCCGAACGCCAAGAGGCGTTGAAATGCGTTTTTCATATAATTCTAACTTTAGCGTCTAAATACGCTACAAAATTGCTGGATCTTTGAGAGATAAGATTGATGAAATATTTCAAAGATAAGGAGAAATATTACAAAAGATAAGCCTCATATTGTCGTATAAGATTAACGCAAAGGCGGAACAAGAGTTCGTGTATTGTTCTGAAAAAAGTTGACTCACAAAGTCAACTTTTTTCAGAACATTACAAGGTTTCTTTTAATAGAATATGTAAAAAAAAAGGAACTGCCCTGATAACAGAGCAGTTCCTTTTTATATAATCGGTTTTAACGGTCGATTTTTATTCTTTGATTAATTTCGTCACATAATTATTCTCATAGCTTCTCACTTTCAGTATATATATACCTTTTTCGAGTTTGCCTGTTTCAACAGTTGCTTCCATTCCGTCCGTTTCAAATTTTATTACAGCTTGTCCGTTAATATTTGATATTGAAATTTCGGATAGCTCAGAATCTGATACTATATGCAATTCTGAACCATGGATTGGATTGGGATAAACATTTATGTGGTTGTTTTGTTCAGCTGAAAATTCGTCTACCGCTGCCTCATCACATTTTTTCCATAAGTTCGCATACCCTGGTGTTGATGTTGACTTGTTGTTACATAAGCCAAACAGCAACCAGTCTCCATCATTATCTGTCTCCCATCCGTACGACTCGTTTGTTTCATGTGGATTATAAGTTCCCTTGGCAATTGTTGCGCCATCTTTATCATTAAGATATACGGTTTTGCTCTTGTCTACATTGAGATTGAAGTTCAAGTATAGCGCGCCTTTTGTTGTGTCGCTGTTGGCCCACAGAAGTTTGTGCTCATTTGGTGCTATTAGCGTTTCATTGTATCCGTATGGAATTCTGCTTAAAACAGGTTCTTTCTCATTGTTCGAAAGATGCATGCCTGCCATCTCAAGTGTGTCAGCTCCGTAATTATAAATTTCAATCCAGTCTGGATAATTACCATATTTGTCTTCTATTCCGGCTGTACTGTCGTTGCTGGCACATAGCTCATTTATAACGAGGGTTGGCTGATAATCACTATTCTCAAATACCGCGGTTATTATGCATTCGCTTTGCATTGTTCCTGTCAGCACTCCTGGCATATTGGTTTTGCATTCTTCTGTCTTGTTCTCTATTTCAAATGCATCTTCTGGTGATATTTCCCAGTGACTGAATTTGTAGCCTTGTGGTGGATATGCTTTGAATTCAGTTCCAAATGATTGAAGATAATTCCCTTCAAAACCCTTAACTGTTTCTCCGTTTATTGTGAAGACCGTGTTGTCGATGTTTGAATTTAATGTCAGTGAGGCTGTGCTTCCAGTTCCGGCATATGATTTTAAATGGCTTGGAATTTTACTTGTTCGCTCAATGGCAAAACTCTTCATCGTTTTTATGGCAGTAGAAGCAGATGCATTTTTGTCGGCACAGTATTCTGATTCGAGTAATGTCGACATACTGTCGGCTATAGCCTCTATTCTTTGTGTGTTGAATGTTGTCGAAAGGTGGATCAGGTATCTTGTTGTGAATTTTCTTTTGAACTCTTGATTCTCGCTGATATGTTTAAATAGGGTAGTCATCCAATCATCTTCATTTGCCCAAGATGTGATTCCTTTGCCTTGACACCATTCTATCATATTCAGACTTGCTGGCCAGGAATATCCGAAACCAAAATCCGTGTCAAACACTATCCATCTGAATTTTGTGTTTTCTCCTTTTTTTCTCCATATTTTTGTGTTGTTGCCTGGCCAGTCTGTGTTTACAATGAATTGCTGGAAAATCTGATAATCAACATATTCGTTTATGTCTATTCTTTTGCATATTTCGTCATAAAATTCTTTGGTTGTGTTGTCTTCTGTTTCAACATAATCAATCAGGCTGTTATATGCGTCTAGTGTCCCAAGACTCGCGTTTATTCCTAGTTGGTCTGAAACTGTTATAAACTCAACATCTTCCTCGTCAATATCATAATTTGCTTTTAAATAGTCCGCATTTGTTCTTTCATTTAATGCCATCAAACCCATATATTCACCATTGAGGTAGTATGCAACTGGTTGATATGCTTGATAATCTATGCTCATAGATGTGGCAAATGTCTGCATAAAACCGTCTCTGAACTTTACTGATGAGCTTGCAGTCCCTCCATTCCTTAGGTGCAGAGTCTGATGCGTGACGTTTGGCTTGGATTTGAAGAAATTGTAGTTTATTATATTGCTGCCGCTCTTTTTTGTGGCTTTCAGCGCAAGCGATTTTATATCGTCTGTTTTTGAGCAACCTCCAACAACTTTTGTTTCTAATTCCTGTGACACTTCTTGTTTTCCATCAACTATATATTCAAGGTTTATGGGTCTTTTCCAGTCTTGATTGTAGTTGGCTTTCGCATATGTGCAGTCTTTCTCGCCATTGATTCCGTTTTTCCCTTCTACGCATATTCCTATATAGTCGTCATAAAAATATTTTTCGTCGACTGTTATTGCCACAATTGGCACAGAAAAACCTCCGCACTTGCTGTGTTTCTCGTCCTCAAATATGTATGTGTTTGTCTCTATTTTGCTTGGCAGCATGTCTTCTGCATAGGCAATGGCTCTTATGCAGATGTTTTCGGTAACAGGTATTCTTTCTTCATAAAGTGTGCTGCTCTGATTTGGTTCGCTACCGTCTGTTGTGTAATATATTTTTGCGTCATTTGTCAGATTGCTCAGCTCCAAATCAAATGGAGTCTCAACAATTCCTCCTTCTTCGCTGAACATTGGCTTGTTGCATCTCTTTAGGCTTTCAAATGAATATGTGTTTTCTTCATCTGGTGTTGGATTCATATAGCCGGTCTCCCCATTGTATCTGCCATATGATATGCGTGGAACCATAGGCTCATACATCAGTGAGTCAATGAGTTCGTCTCCGTTTTTCAGTAGAATATATCCTCCATCTGCGTCTAATTTGAATGGAATATGGCCTGATAGCTCACTTTCGTCGGCCCACAATGTTATAAATTCATTTGATTCTATAATAAAATTTTTATCGATGTTCCATGTCCATTTTTCAGAGTATTTTTTGCTGCCTTTTTTGTAGTGTATAAGCGTATATCCTTTTATGAGTAAAGTTTCTTCTCCATCATTTTTCAGCTCTATGTATCCGGAAAAGTTGTAATTGTCCGAATTCATGACTGTCGACAGATTGCATGGCATAACTTCGTTTATTTTGATGCTGGCCATCGAAGGCTCCGTTTTTGACAGTAGAGCAACGCATGCGGCAAGTATTGCAAAGATTTTTCTTTTATATAACATAATATCTATGTTTGTGAGTGTTTATAGCTGTATATGAATGTTCTTTTTTTGAAATGTATGGTAGTGGCGAACGTGAAGAATATGTACGGTCTGTTTAATCGTCTCTTGATTTTATTCTTTTTTCTTTTGGAAGAACCTTCCGGTCAGACTTTCTGTATTCACTGTGTTTATAAATGCGTCAGGAAATTCATTCTTTATTTTCTTTGCTATAGACATATATTGGTCTTTGCCGACCACTGAATACACTATGCTCTTTTGTTTTCCTCCTAGTTCTCCTTCTACTTTTATTTCTGTTGAATCGTGACTGCTCTCTTCAAAGATAATTTCGCTGACTCTTTGGGGCTCGTTTGTTACTATAAACATTGTTTCTTTCTGGTAATGTTTGAACAACATGTGTATCATTTGGGTCGAGGCATATTGAAATATGATGGAGTATAATGCTTTGTCCCAGCCAAACAATAATCCAGCCACCGATAGAATGGCGGCATTGATTCCAAGAACAATATTCCATGAATCCACATGTTTCTTTTCTGACAGGTATATTGCAATGAAATCTGTTCCGCCAGATGTTGATTCTGCTGACAAACATAGGCTGATTGCCGTTCCGTTTATCAGTCCGCCAAATATGGCTACCAATAATGTGTCATCTGTAAGGGTATATTTTGGAAGTAAATCGGCAAAAAAGCCGGTCAGCAAGATCATTATACATGAATATATTGTGAATTTTTTCCCGATATATTTGAATCCAATGAAGATTGGAACTGCGTTTGCAAGTATGCTGATTGCCGAGTATGGCACTTCTGTGTTGAAAAGCAATAGTGCTATTCTTTGTATTAGTAGCGTCAGTCCGGTTGCTCCTCCTGGCAACAGACCACCTGCTTGCACCAGCGTGTTTATGTTTGTTGCCATTAGTGCAGCAGCGGCTATAATTATTAGTATTCTTTTCGTGTCTTTTTTGTGGTCAAATAATTTAGTCTCCATTCATTCTGTTTATTTGTTCCTTAATGCAGTTTTTCCCTTTAAGGTGTAATGTTTTTTATTATTTGAGCCTAATTGGAAGATAAAATAAATCCTTTTATGTGCAGGTACTTCCGCTATACAACATGAAAAGCGACATTCATAGCGTCGCTTTCTTATATCGGTTAAGGCTGCCTCTATATTTTGGTTTGATGAATTTTGCATTAGGCTGAATATGTCGCTGTTCAAGTGAAATCATACGTTGTGACTGACCGCCAAACAGCAAGATGCATGCATAATCCCCCAAAAAAACACCAAACTGCGTAAAAGCGCTGACGGCGGTAAATGTTATTTATAGAGGGTCCTTTAAATTTTACTCAGCTCATCTTTTATTTTGGCAGATATCCCGTTTTTGTCCATTCCCAGCATTTCGTAAAGTTGGTCTTGTGTGCCATGTTCCACAAACTGGTCTGGAATTCCTATCCTTTTCACGCTGATCAATGTGTCTTTGTCCGCAAAATAGTCTTGAACTGCCGAACCGAATCCCCCATTCCTCATTCCATCTTCCACCGTTATTATTCTTTTGTATTTGCTGGCAATTTCGTCTAAGAGCTTTGTGTCAAGTGGTTTCACAAAGATCATGTTATACAGTCCTACTTTTTCCTGCTCATCGGCCTGAAGTTCTTCAATGGCTTCTTTTGCTTTGTATCCTATCGGACCCACTGTCAGCACTGCAATGCTTTTCCCTTCTTTTATGCATTCACCTTTTCCTATTTCAATGTCTTCCATGGGTTTGTGCCAGTCTGCAATGTGCCCACGACCTCTTGGATATCTGATTACAAACGGACCATGGCCAGACTGTGATGCCGTATACATCAGGTTTCTGAGCTGAATCTCATTCATAGGTGCAGCTATTGTCAGGTTTGGTATGCTCCTGAAGCTTGAAATGTCAAACATTCCATGGTGTGTGGCACCATCTGCTCCAACAAGACCTGCTCTGTCCAGACACAATACCATATCCAGATTTTGCAGAGCCACATCATGTATCAAATTGTCATAAGCTCTTTGCATGAACGAAGAGTAAATGTTGCAGAACGGCATTTTCCCCTGTTTTGCCAATCCGGCCGAGAATGTAACCGCATGTCCTTCTGCAATGCCAACATCAAACGTTCTTTCAGGCATCTCTTTCATTAAGAATGACATCGAGCAGCCGGTTGCCATTGCCGGTGTCACACCAACAACTTTATCGTTTGATTTTGCCAACTCAACAAGTGTATGCCCAAACACATCCTGGAACAATGGCGGCTGATCTGACTTTGTCGGTGGGGTATATCTTTCTCCTGTAACTTTGTCAAACTTTCCGGGTGCGTGCCACTCTGTAGCAAATTCTTCTGCCGGTTTGAATCCCTTGCCTTTTTTTGTCCTCAGATGCACAATCTTAGGACCTTTAAAATCTTTAATGTCGTTGAATACTTTTACAAGTTTTACAACATCATGACCGTCCATCGGACCGAAGTATCTTATATTCAGTCCTTCAAATATGTTGTGTTGGTTTGTGAGAAATGCTTTCAGCGTATTGTGACTCTGTGTCAGACTTCCTTTTTTCGATTCTTCAATCAAGCCTTTTTCCAAGGCCCATTCATACACTGATTCTCTTATGTTGTTGTATGTCGACGAAGTGTTTATCCTGACAAGATAATCACTTAGTCCACCAACTACATGGTCTATTGCCATGTGGTTGTCATTCAATACTATAGTTAGATTATTCTTGCACGATGAAGCATTGTTGAGTCCTTCAAAGGCAAGACCTCCGGTCATCGCTCCGTCTCCTATTACCGCAACTGTTCGTTTGCCGTCGTTATCCATGTTCTGACCCACAGATATTCCAAGGGCTGCAGAAATTGAATTTGATGCGTGACCTGCTATGAATGCGTCATACTTGCTTTCTGCAGGATTCGGAAAACCGCTCAAACCGTGGAACTTTCTGTTCGATTCAAATGCTTCGCGTCTTCCTGTAAGTATCTTGTGGGTATATGCCTGATGACCAACATCCCAAACTAGGCAGTCTTCAGGGGTGTTATACACATAATGTAATGCAACCGTAAGTTCCACAGCTCCAAGACTGGCTCCAAAATGTCCTGGATTCTCAGACAATTCGTCTATTATAAATTGTCTGAGTTCTTCGCACAACTGCGGCAACTGCTCAACAGATAGTTTCTTTAAATCTGCCGGCGAATTTATTTGTTCCAGTAAGCTATAGTTGGTTGAATCACTCATTATCTCTATCTTCTATACCTTTTTTGTTCGTCTTTGACAGTCATTGTCTAAACACGTATGCGCAAAGACTAAAGCAAAAATAATATTTTTTTGTGCAATCACTAAATTTATATTCATTTTATGTCATACCCAAAAATCATTTCCGTAAATTTGATGTGTTAACTTAATTGCAACATGGGATTATTGCACAGACATATTTTCTCTCTTGCTTTTCTGCTTGCAGCTCACTGCGGACTAAATGCGGCAGAAAGCATTGACTCTGTTGGAGCTGCAAGAGCCGAAGCCGAGACGCGAATATGTGCATTGCTCGACTCGATTCGTAATTCAGAGACTGATTCAGATAAGTTCAGATTCAACTCCATTCTTGAAGGGGTTGTTAATAATGAATTGAAAAATCCTTCATCTTTCGATTATCCTTATTCTTCGGTTGTCAACCTCGGCAAGGTCGTAAGTGATGACAAGAAGGTTAGAATTTATTCGTGGATGTTTCAGTCAGACTCTCTTGGGTATGTTTATTATTGTTTTGTTCAAACAAGGCAGAAGAAGGGTGTCAAGGTGCAGCAACTCAAATGCAAGAAAAAATCATATATACCAAAAAAAGGCTCAAATATAGATTTCGCAAATTGGTATGGTGCGTTATACTACAAGGTGATTTGCCCTACTCGAAAAAAACAACCTTATGTTTTCCTTGGGTGGGGTAAAGGTTTGAATGGGACTGATTTTAAGGTGGCCGAACCTTTCTCTGTAGGTCGTGACGGCTCAATTCATTTTAATTCAAAGGCTATATTCGACAACGGAAAAGCTAAATACAGGCGGCTGCTCCTTCAATACAGCAGTCAGGCTCGTGTCTCCTTGGATTATTATGAACCGCATAAGTCAATTCTTTTTGACCACCTGATTCCTTCTGAGCCTCTTTACAAGGGTATATATTCCTACTACGGACCTGATTTCACTTATGATGAGTTCGTCTGCGGAAAAAATGGGATTTGGGTCCTTACTGAAAATGTAGATGCAAAAAACAGTGATTGATATATAATGAAATCTTATAATTTTTTAGCGATGATTGGAGCTGCTTTGATTGCAGTTTCTGGATGTTCTTCCAGCCAGAACACTGCCGATGATTCTTTCAACTATAATGTTGACAAATTCTATGATCTGCAAATCCTAAGATATAAAGTTCCGGGATTCGAATCTCTTCCTCTGAGGCAGAAGAAGCTTGTCTACTATCTCTCTGAGGCTGCTCTGAACGGACGCGATATCCTTTTCGACCAGAATTGCAAATACAATTTGGCTATTCGTTCCGTTCTTGAGGCTGTTTATGTCAGCTATCCGCGCTCTAATGATCCGGAGCAGTTTGATTTGCTCGAGAAATATCTCAAGAGGGTGTGGTTTGCTAATGGCATACATCATCATTATGCAATGGATAAGTTCACTCCCGAGTTCTCTAAGGATTATTTCATCAGTGCAGTTAAGTCTGTCGATGCTGATAAGTTGCCGCTTTATGCCTACTCTGGCAGTGTGGATTCGTTGCTCGATGAGATTGTTCCTGTCATGTTTAATCCGGAATTGTTCTCAAAAAGGGTTAATCAGGCCAAAGGGCAGGATTTGATCTCAACTAGTGCAAATAATTACTACGAGGGTGTTACACAAACTGAGGTAGAGGCTTTCTATAATTCTATGAAGAATCCTGCCGATGAAACTCCTATTTCTTACGGTTTGAACAGCAAGCTTGTTAAGCAGAACAGCAAGCTTGTTGAGCTAAAATGGAAAACTGGCGGAATGTATTCTGACGCAATCGATAAGATCGTTTATTGGCTCGACAAGGCGGCCGAAGTGGCTGATAACGATGTCCAGGCAAAGACTATTCGTGATTTGATTGATTTCTATAAAACCGGCGATTTGCTCACTTTCGACAAATATAGCATCGAATGGGCTAAGGATACTTTGAGTCATGTCGATTTCTTGAATGGCTTTATTGAAACTTATGGCGACCCTCTAGGCATGAAGGCTAGCTGGGAGGCTATTGTCAATTTCAAAAATGTGGAGGCTACACGACGCACCGAAATCCTAAGCCAGAATGCTCAGTGGTTCGAGGATCATTCTCCTGTTGACCCTCGTTTCAAAAAATCAAAGGTGAAAGGTGTTTCTGCAAAGGTCATCACCGCTGCTATTCTTGGCGGTGATTGCTATCCGGCAACACCAATCGGAATCAATTTGCCTAACAGCAATTGGATAAGACAAATTCATGGTTCAAAGTCGGTAACTATCGAGAATATTACGCAGGCTTATGATGAGGCCGCAAAGGGTAATGGTTTCAAGGAGGAGTTCGTCTACAGCCAGAATGAGATTGATTTGATAAAGAAGTACGGCTTTATTACAGACAATATTCATACAGATTTGCATGAATGTCTGGGTCATGGAAGCGGACAACTTCTGCCTGGTGTTGACCAAGACTCTCTTAAGGCTTATGGCGCAACTATAGAGGAGGCTAGAGCTGATTTGTTCGGTCTGTATTATGAGGCCGACCCAAAACTTGTTGAACTTGGACTTTTGCCAGACAACGAGGCTTACAAGGCCGAGTATTACACGTATATGATGAACGGCTTGATGACTCAGCTTATGAGAATAGAACTTGGCAATGATGTCGAGGAGGCTCATATGCGTAATCGCCAGCTTATTGCCCGTTGGGTCTATGAACATGGAAAAAAGGATAATGTGATTGAATTTGTCAAGAAAGATGGAAAAACGTTTGTCAAGATAAATGATTATCCAAGGGTGCGTGAACTCGTTGGTCAGCTTCTTGCCGAAATTCAAAGGGTTAAGTCTGAAGGTGATTACGATGGTGCAAAGGAACTTGTCGAAAATTACGGCGTTAAGATTGATCCTGAACTCCACAAAGAGGTGATCGCACGTTATTCAAAACTGAATTTAGCTCCTTACAAGGGTTTCGTCAATCCTGTCTATAAGCCTGTATACAACTCAAATGGCGAAATCACGGATGTCAAGGTTTCTTATGACGAGGATTATACTCACCAAATGCTTAGATATAGTCAGAACTACGGTAATCTCAAGGTTAAAAACTGATTTTTATCGGCTTCGAACATATGTAAATCAAAATGAATGGCAGGTTACGATTTTTAGTCGCGTTAAGAGGGTTTTCTGCCGTGGTTCTATAAAAATGGTTTGATTGCTTGTGAATGATTTTTTTGAAAAACAAATTGCAATGTTTTCCGAATTTATTTACATTTGCATATCATACTGTAATGTCGAATAATAAAAGTATCACAATATGGAAATAAAAAAGTCAAAAGAGGCGGATCTTGAAAGAGAGAGAACCGACTATGTCCTCATTGGCTTGCTTATTGCCTTCAGTGTAGTCTACATTGCTTTTGAGTGGGCACAGATTGACACTAAGCCAATTGCAACCGTGAGCGACATCATCGAACAACATGATGGTGAGGAGGAAGTTGCTCCTATCACAGAACAGCCAGATCTTCCGCCACCACCACCAGCTCCAGCTCCTGTGCTAGATCCTGTGATTGAAGATTTCAATGTGACAGAAAAGGCAGAAACTAAGGCTATTGACCTTAAGTCCGAGGATACAGGTGAGGCTGTAGAAGCTCCAGCTCCTGCCGTTTCTAATGTCGTAGAGCAAGAGGAAGAGGAAAAGCCAGATGATGTTATCTACACACATGTTGACCAAAAGGCAGAATTCCCAGGTGGTGTTCAGGCTCTTTATAAGTATCTTGGCGACAATATACACTATCCTGATGCTGCACGCGAAAATGGTATTCAGGGTACAGTGATGCTTCAGTTTACAGTAAATGCCGATGGCTCTATCCAGGATATTGTTGTAAAACGTTCTCCTGATATCTCTTTGGAGAAAGAGGCTGTTCGTGTGGTTAAGTCTATGCCTAAGTGGAAACCAGGCGAGAACAATCACAAGAAGGTACGTTCAAAGTTCAGCCTTCCTGTTGCATTCAAACTTGGATAAATTAGTTATTATCTAATATATATAAAGTCACCGATTTTATTGGTGACTTTTTTATTTTTTTTAAACAGTTTCGGTTGATATGCCTATAAAAAAAATCCGTATTCAGCGAATACGGATTTTTTTTATAAGAATGTCTTCTTTTTACTTTTCTGGCATATAGATTGGAATCTCTCTCTTGATGCTCTGTTCCAGAGATATCAATGTTTCAGTTGACAGCACTCCTTTTATGCTTTGTATTTTGCCATTCAGCAGCTGCATAAGGTGCTCATTGTCTCTCGCATACAGCTTAACCATCATTGTGTATGGTCCAGTTGTAAAATGGCACTCAACAACCTCTGTTATCTTTTCCAACTCTGGCACAACCTCAGAATACATTGAGCCCTTTTCAAGGGTTATTCCTATATATGTACATGTCTGATAGCCCAACGTCTTAGGATTGACGTAATAGCCCGATCCTGTTATAACGCCAACGTCTATCAATCTTTGTACTCTTTGGTGTATGGCCGCTCTCGATACTTCACACTCGCTTGCAACATCTTTGAACGGAATTCTGGCATTCTTAGAGATTATTTCCAGTATTTTTTTGTCTAGTTCGTCTATTTTCTCCACGTCGTATCTAATTTGTTTATAACAAAAATATACATTTTTTTGTTTGTGTCAAGCGAAAATTTTTTTTTTTGATATTTTTTACAAAAAAATAGCCAAATATGGCGGTTGATACCATATTTGGCTTTCATTTTGATATTTTTTGTCAGACAGGCTTTATTCAAAACCTTCTGGTGCTCCGCAATTCAGTAACTCAAGTTCAAAAATCAGTATTGAGTTTGCAGGAACCAATATCTTGCCGTTGTCTTTATATTGTTCTTCTTTGTCAAAACCTAGTTCCGAAGGAATCACAACCTCCCATTTGCTGCCAACTTTCATGTGTGTGAGTGCGTCTTGCAGACCTGGTAGCAGTGTGCTTACAACCGATTCTGCCGGATAATCGCCATCTGATTTCGAAACCAGTGTCCCGTCTGTTAGCTTATATGAGTAGTTGAACTTTACTACTGAGCTTGTTGTCGGAATCTCTCCTGTGCCCTGTGTTATTATTCTTCTTTGTATTCCTCTATCTTGTTTGTTCCATGAATTCTCAATCTCTGCAAATCCTGATTTCTTTATGTTCTCGTCAAGATACTTGTTGTTTATTGCTTTTTGTTTTTCATAGTTGATGTTCTTTTCTTTATCTTCTTCTTCTCTCTTGATTTTATCAGCCTCGTTCATCAGTCTTGTTGCACTTTGTTGTCCCATTGTCGCACTGTCGCCATATAGTGCATCTGCCACTGCTTTCAAAAATAGTTCCTTGTCACATCCGTATTTGTTAACCATAAAGCTTCCTAATTGCTGTCCGCCAACAATGTATCCCAGAGCATAGCTTATCGAGTCTTGTTTTGTCTTCAACTTTTTGGATTGACCAGCTGAAATGTTTGCGACATTGCTTGTCATCATGAGTAATGAAATCGCAATTATTTTTTTATATCTTTTGTTGATCATATACATTTTGTTTTATCCTTGTTTTTTTATGCTCTGTTTCAAAAAGTCTTGAAAACTTATCTGCTGATATCTGATTTTGTTGCCAATCTTCTATATTAGTGACTGTTTCAAGCTGAGTGGCATATCATGTTCTGCCATATATTTGTATTTTACATCAGTCTGTTAAAATAAAATTCAATCTAATTTTTTAGGGCTACTTCTATCTGCATAATCAGACTGTGTTCATCGTCATTTAATATGATGACATCTCCGGCACTCTCTTTTTGGTTGATTATCCTGTTTTCAATATCTTCTCTTTTTGCTTTGTCCCTTTTGCAGGCTCTTTCTATTCTTGTTTCCAATGGTGCTGTGACCACCCATACTGAGTCCACAATTTTGTCAATAGAACTTTCGGACAGTATTGCGCTTTCGATTCCAACAATTTTCACCCCGTTTGCTTTGTTCTTGTCACACCACTGTGCAAAATCTTTTCTTACGGCTGGGTGAACAATATTGTTCATTGTTTCCAGATTTTTTTTATCGCCGAAAATCTTTTTTGCAAGGTATTGCTTGTTCAGTTTTCCGGCCATGTAACTGTCTTCTCCAAATGCTGCTTTTATACTGTCAACAACATTCAAATCCTCTTCTTCTAATCTCTTTGCGTTTTTGTCGCAGTCGTAAACTGGAATTCCTCTTGTGTTTAATATTCTGCTGACAACACTTTTGCCACTTCCTATACCTCCGGTTATGCCTATTATTTTCATGACGTTATTGCTGATTGTTGTCAATTTCTTTCTCTTTCTCAAGAATAAAATCAACCTGGCTTGGCGAAACAATGATGTTTTGTGCTTTTTTGTTCGTGCAAGTAACATCAAGTTTTATCTTTCCGTCTTCAGTGACTTTCTTGCAGTTCGCTTTTACTTTCACTGTGTTTGAGTTGAATTTTTTATATTCACTCAAGCCTATGTGGCATTTCACTTTTGCGGTCGACGGAAATGTTCGCATTCTGAAACCGTGTTCAATGCCTTCGTGTTTTATTGGAACTTCTATCTCTTTTTCTGTATATGGCTCCGTTTTTATTATGCAGCTAACTTCTCCTGGAATGAATGTTACGTTTTCAATCTCAGTCAGTTTCATTTTTACCGTTGCTGTGTCTTTGATGTCTTGCATATAAATGGAGTCTGTATATGCATATTGTATGGAATCAATAATGTCTTCAGGAGCAAGCATTGTCACAGTGCATGGCGAAATTATTGCGCTGTCGGTCTGTACATATTGTTGAGCAATTGTATATGTCAGTCTGGCCACTACTGCAACTTCCTTTTGCTTCAATTCCTGCAGGTTGAATTCTATTTCCTCAGGCGATGTTTTGACTATTTTTGTGGAGCTGTTCAGTTGCTTTTGGATAACTTTAGCCAGACTCATCGTTTCAATGTAATTGTCACCGTCAAGCAGGGTCGAAACGTCTATTTCAACTGGCTCAAAACTGGTTACTGTTCTGTATCGCAGCAGTGTTGTTCCTCCGTCGTTTACTGTAACTAGCAGTGTCTCTGGCAATTTTTTTGTCTGCACATAACCTTCGTTCACATTTGTGTATCTCAAAGGTATTCTGACTATGGTTTCATATTCCTGGTGTGCAGCCCATAGTACCCACATGCCAGCAGACAATACAACAAAAAACAAAAAGATTAAAAGATCTCTGCTCAGCAAAAAACTTTTAATCTTTTCTATTTCTTTTTCTATCAATTCGCTGATAACGGAATTGCTCATTTCTTTCGTTTTTCGGCTTTTATCAGGATTGTCTCCCGATGTTTACTTGTCACTCTTTACTCCGGTGTCGACCGATGGAAATATCTGTGCCTTATCCACTGTCACCTTCACATTTTGAGCTATTTCAACGACAACTGTCTCATCATTTATCTCCTTCAGCACTCCATGCAGTCCACCGGCAGTTATGATTCTGTCGCCTGTTTTCAACTGAGCTCTGAATGTGTTTATTTCTTTTTGCTTTTTGTTTTGAGGTCTGATGAAGAAAAAGTAAAAAATCACAATGATAAGCAACATAGGCAGCAAGCTTACTATTGGATTTTGTGCCTCGGCCTGTAGCATAACCAGATTCATCAACATAATATCAAATTTTTATTAGTTATTTTATTACTTTGTGTATTCTGCAACCTTCATCAGTTTGTTGTTCTTCCTCATGTCGTCAACCACTGAGTCCAGAACTCCATTTATAAATGCTCCACTCTTCTCGCCGCTGAACTGTTTTGTTATCTCAATATATTCGTTCAGTGTCACATTTACTGGTATTGTCGGAAATGCCGATAGCTCAGAAACTGCAGTCTGCATTATCAGTCTGTCCATTGTGGCAATTCTGCTCAAATCCCATTTTTTTGTATTGATGTATTTGTCTATCAACGCGTTGTATTCCTTGCTGTTGAACACTGCATTCTTGAATAGTGTGAATCCAAACTCTTTGCTGTCTTCGTCTCCATACATTGGCTGCATTGGATAGTCTGAGCCTGAATCCTCGTTTAATTTCTTTATCGTTTTCAGTGCGAAATCAAAAACTGTTTCCTCTTCTGCGTTCCAGTAGAGTTGCTCGTCTTCCAACTCTTTTCCAAGCAATTCGCTATAAGCAAACACATTTTTGAAAATGTATTTCCACAGTTCTTTGTCTTCTGCGTAGGTTGTTGCTTCTTTAGCAGAATACTCGGCAAACACATCGGTGGCTGCAATTTCTTCATATAGGTTTTTTATGGCGGTCTCTGTTCTGTCCGACCAGCTCAGCTCATTTTCTCTCACATATTTCTGCAGGGCTTTGTTGTTGCTCAACTGCTCTGCTATCTTGTTTGCAGTGAAATTGTTGTTTTTTCTGTCAATGCTCAATGACTCCGCCATGTCCATAGAATGTTCTTTTCCTTCCTCACATTTCTGTTTTGCATACTCTGTTATTGAGGGAACCAAAAGCAACAGGTAGTAGTATAGGTCATATGTCTTTTTTATGCTTTCTTTAAGCTCAGCTACGGCTTTGCCATAGTCCTGATCTTCACCTTTGTAATATGCATAAAGAATCTGGATGACCTTAATTCTCAATAAGTACCTGTTTATCATGACGCTCTGTTTTATGAAATTTATGCAAAAATAATATTTTTTTTTCTCTTTATGACCGCAAGTTTGATTTAATGTGTTTTTAGAATATGATATTTGCTCTTGCTGTTGCCTTAATTAAGTTTCTGTGTCCGATATCCCATTCTCAGCAGTTGCACGGCTGCTCCCATTTTATACATTTGGTGCAAGCACCTTACGTAGGCTTGAAATGCCATCACAGTGCCTGGCTCAAATCCTTCATGTCTCAGCATTGTGTTTGATGATGTGGCTGTTCTTTTAACGATATCTTCACATTTTTTGTAGTTTTCTCCTTTCAGTCCTAGGATTTCCTCTCTAATCATGTCGTCCATGTTGTCAAATCCTCTTTTGTCTCTCATTATCTGATATATGTTTGAAACTTTCTGAAGATCTTCCCACTGTGTGTCCCATAACTGAGCTATTGCCATGCCAACGTACATCATCCAGCCAAGTGATACAATAGGGTAGTCATGATATTCTCTGACACCGTCTTTTATGTAGCTTTCTGCTATATTTAGCCACAAACTTTCAATGTCTGTCATTTCGGGCATTCTGTTGTCAACCAGTCCGTTCTTTTGCAGCTCTGAAAATAGGTTGGTTTCCAGCTTTTTTTCGAAATCGTCTATGTATGTATTATCCATTCTTTTTTTGAGTTTTTTTGAATGTTCTGATTGATAAGTGTGCGTTGCGGCCTAGTGCTAATTTATGCTGACTAATTCAAGGTCAAAAACAAGTGTGGAATATCCAGGAATGTCATCGCATTTTGTCTTGCCGTATCCTTTTTGCCATGGAATGTACACTATCCATCGGTCTCCTTTGTGCATATTCATCAGTGCTGTCTGAAATCCTTCTATCAGGTCTCTGACTCTGCACGCCTCCGGACAGCCTCTTTGCCTTGAATCGTCAAACACATTTCCGTTATATAGTTCTCCGGTGTAGTGGAATGTGACTACGCTTCTGCTGTTGGGTGATGTGGTCCCGCTGCCTGTCTCTATAATCTCATATAAGACACCGCCAGCAAGCTCTTTCACTCCTTCTTCTTTTTTCTTTTCTTGCAGAAACGCTTCGTTTGCCTGTTTGTATTTTTCCTGTTTGTTCATATCATGTGTTCTGTTGCAAAGTATTTCCATAGCGGAGCTGCCATCATTGCTTGATGCAGTTCGTCTTTTTTCAGAAGTTCTAACACTTCTTCTGGGTCCATTAGTTTTATCTTGATGTCTTCTGATTTTTCAAGATGTTGTGTTGATGTTTGTTTCACCCCTTTTGCAATGAAAGTGTGGCTGTAGTTATTGCATGCCCCAGCATTCGGACTTAGAGTCATGAAGTGTGACCATTCTCCGCCTGTGTAACCTGTTTCTTCATATAGTTCTCTTTTTGCTGCCTCCATTGGATCTTCTCCTTCCTCAACACAACCAGCCGGTATTTCATATGCTGTCAGTCGTTGGGCATGTCTGTACTGGCGTTCCATAAGCATTTTGCCGTCTTCTGTTATGGCGATGACATTGCAGAAGTCGGGATATTCGAGGACGTAAAATTTCTCTATTTCTGCTCCGGTCGGCAGTTTGACGTGGTCGCGTCTTGCTGTCAGCCATGGCTCTTTGTTCACGTATTCGCTTTTCAGCACCTCCCACTCCATCGGGTCTTTCTTGTCCATTTCCTTGTCGTGTGTTTTATTTTACAACCTTTTTCTGTGCCAGTATCCAGCAGTTTATGCCACAGTTTAATTCCACCACATTGTATCCGTTTGCTTGCAGAATCTCCACAGCTTTCTTGCTTCTTCGTCCGCTTTTGCAATACACTGCTACTTTTTGTCCTTTCTTGAGCTGTTTGTTTGCTTTTTCAGCAAAATCAGCCTCCAGTACGTTTATGTTTATTGCTTTTTCTATATGGCCTTGCTCATATTCGTCCTGTCGGCGCACGTCAATTATTGTAACACCTTTTTCTTGTATGGCTTTTTCAAAATCATCAACACCCAAGTTCACATTGTTGCTTTGTTCTGCCTGAATCTGTGCTGTTTGTGAGCCACTCGCTGCCGTTTGGTTATTCTGGCCTATGCAAAGAGTGGAAAGGGATAGGCAAATAAATGTTATTATGTTCTTTTTTGTTGTGTTCATATGTGTGATTTTTTTTCTGTTGATATTTTTATCTCAATGCGGCCTCTATAATTGTAGAACGCTGAATTTATGTGGGTTACCTTAGTTTTGTTCCGTCTTTGAATGCGTTGCCAACCTTTTCTCCTATCACAAGGTATTCGTTGTTGAATGGGTCAAAAACAATAGGAGCGAGTTTCTTTACATCCAGTTTTCCAGCTTCGTCTAGCACCGATTCGTCTGCACTGACGTTCACTATTTTCCCGTCGAGTCTGCAACTTTCGTTGTCATATGATATTAGCTTGCATTCCATTGTCAGTGGCAGTTGCCTAAACATTGGTGCGTTTATGTTTTCGCACTTGGTTGTTTCCCATTTTGTTTTGGCAAGTTTGTTTTCGTCTTTGTTGCCAGATGCAATGCCAACATAGTCGCATTCTACTACCTGGCTGGCTGTGGCCATCGAGATGCTGAAACATTTGTCTCTCAGCAGATTTTTTGTGGTCTTATGGTCAGCCGATATGCATATGCTTATCTCGTCGTCGTTGCTTATTCCTCCCCAAGCTGCATTCATTGCGTTTGGGGTCCCGTCTTCGTTGTAGGTCCCTATTATAAATACTGGCTGTGGCAGACACAAAGGTCTTGCTCCGAAATTTTTTCTCATGTTTTTGTTCGATTTTTGTTTGAGGCAACTGTCTTCTTGTTCAGTGGCTGTTATAAGTTTTGTTTCCACAAATATACTTCAATCCGTCAATTTATTTTCGGATTATGATTACTTTTGTGCACACTAAAAAATATAATATATGTTCAAAACAAACGAGTATTTCAACGGTAATGTGGTTTCTATGGCCTTGAATGGAGCTGAGGGCAAGGCAACAGTTGGTGTTATGGCTGCTGGCGAGTATGAGTTCGGCACTTCAACAATCGAGGTTATGACTGTTATTTCAGGCGCTTTGACAATTCAGCAGCCTGGTGAATCAGAGTGGAAGACATACAAAAAGTTTGAGTCTTTTGTCGTTGCAAAGGATGTTAAGTATAAGGTTAAGTGCACAGAAGATACTCCTTATTTGTGCTTGTATAAGTGATTTCTATAGTTGACGCATAAGTGAAAAGCAGGATGTTTCAGTCCTGCTTTTTTATTTCTACATCAACTATCGAATCCAAATATATTTGTCTTCCGTTGCTCATTATTATTGATTTTTCGTACTCATCATATTTTTTTGCCGTTCCGCTGGTCAGTTCATAGTGACCGCCCTCTTTTTTTTCATCTGCAACAAAGTGTATTATTTCAATATACGGATGATCTTTAATGTGCGACAGAATGTTGGTCATTTTTATGTCTAGTTCTTTTTTGGCGTCTTCTTCAAGTTCTATTTTTCTGTCTGTCAGTCTCGCTGTTTCCATAATCGCTTCTTCGTGTCCATTTAGTGCGGCAAATGGGGCAAATTGGGATGCTCTTGCCAGCATGCTCATTCTTTTGTGATTTTGTGGTTCAAAGTGTGGCAGGTTTATTATGTCGTCATATTCATTGTTCATGCTTTGTGTCCTCCTATTTGTTGGTTCCTTTCTTTGGCTGTGGCTCCTTCGCTGAAGTTTGTCCCTTTCAAAATGGCGTTTTTCCCGAATTTTTTTTTGATTTCGAGCAGTGCTGATTGCATTTTCCTTTCTTTAGCAAGGTCTTCTTTTTGTTTTGCTTTTTGTTCAAGCATCGTTTCTGTGTCAATGAAAAGATTCAGTTGCAAGGGTTCTTCTTTTTCTTTGTTTGATTCTATAACAACATTGTTGGCTGTTATGTTTAGTCTTCTGACTAGAAATTCCTTGTTGATGATTTTCTCAAAAACCTGCAGAGCTGCTTCTGTAATCATTTTTGTTGATGATGTCTGGAATTCAAGCTTCATGCTGCCGTGTGAATGTTTTGGAACCAGTCTGCCGTAGTGGTCATGTCCTGCTATGTCTGCATATTTTTGCTTGGCTTCGTCTGTCGACAGGCTTTCTGTGTCATATCCAATTGAAAGGACAATTTGGTCTGTCACCAGTCGTTTGTCTAGCAGCTCTAGCGACAGGTTGTCTGCCATCTCAGTTACCACTACTTTTGCTTTTTCCCAGCTGTAAGGACATTGAAGCACCTGTCCGCTGCCTAGGCTGTTCTTTTCTGGTCTGTAAGCTTTTATTTGGGCTATGGTGCATGGCTCCCAGCCCCATGCGTGGTCTATTAGCAGCTCCGCATTTATGCCGAATATTTTGTACAGAAAGTCTTCATAAAGTAGTGAGCATTTAGCCAGTTTTCCCATGGTGTCTATTCCATAAGCTTCAAGTCTGTTTGCAATTCCGCCTCCAACTCTCCAAAAATTTGTTAGTGGTTTGTGGCCCCAGAGTTTTTGTCTGTAGCTCATCTCGTCAAGTTCCGCAATCCTGACTCCGTCTTTGTCTGCTGGTATGTGCTTTGCAACTATGTCCATGGCCACTTTGCATAGATACAGGTTTGTACCAATTCCTGCAGTTGCTGTTATCCCGGTTTGGCTGAGCACATCTTTTATCATGGTCATTGCCAGCTCGTGTGCTGTTTTTTTGTATGTGTCTAGATATGATGTCGCATCTATGAACACTTCATCTATGGAATACACATGCATATCTTCAGCAGATACATATTTGAGGTATATGTCATAGATTTTTGTGCTGTATTTGATGTATTTTGCCATGTGCGGTGTGGCTGCAATAAAGTCAATCTCCCAGTCTGTATGTTCTTTCAACTCTCTGTCTGAGATTGACTTCCCTTTTAGCGTGTGACTCCATGATCGCATTTTTCTTTCATAGTTGACTTGTTTAAGCTTCTGCAGCACCTCAAATAGTCTGGCTCTTCCTGGTATTCCATATGCTTTGAGTGATGGAGATACAGCAAGACATATGGTTTTTTCTGTTCTGCTGGTGTCTGCTACCACCAGATTTGTGTCCAGAGGGTCAAGTCCTCTCTCTGCACACTCCACTGATGCAAAGAATGACTTAAGGTCAATTGCTATGTATGTTTTTTCTCTTGGCATACGTGTTTATTATTTTTTTTAATTCTCCAATTTTCATGAAAGTCTGTAATTTGACTCTGAAAATTTGTTTTGGTGGATTCCTGCTTTATGTGGAATTGATTGCTATGCGGATGAGTGTCCTTGTGCAAATCTGGTTGTTGACAGACAAACAGCAGGATGTCCGCGAAAAGAATGAAAGCTCCAATGCGCTGACGTAAAAATTATATTGTATGCCGTCATGTTTATTTGTATGCCAATTATTGTTTTTTTTCAAGTTCAAGCAGCCATATTTTTTTGTCCACACCTCCAGCATATCCAACTATCTTGTCTTTTTTTCCTACAACTCTGTGGCATGGAACTATGATGCTGATAGGATTATGTCCTACCGCGTTACCCACAGCCTGAGCCGACATTCTTTTTCCGTCTTGTCTTGCAATTATATCAGCAATTTGACCATACGTCATGGTTTCCCCGTATGGAATTGTTTGCAAAATACAATGCACTTTTTCCCGAAAGTCTGAGCCTTCATACTTGATTTTTGGATGTTGGCTTTGTCTGATTCCTGCAAAGTAGTTGTTAAGCCATGTGGTGGTTTCTTCAAAAATCTTTAGCTGAGAGTTTTCTGTTGTTTTGCTTGCTAGTGTGGTGCCAAAGTTTTTCTGCCCATCAAACCACAGACCTGTTATATAAACGCCATCACTTGCTATTGTCATGTCACCTATTGGTGATTTGTAGTGGCATACGAAGGCCGAGTCTTTCATTTTGTTGGTTTCAGTTCGCCATAAAAATAACTGGCCGTTGCTCCTCCGTCAATCAGAAAGTCAGAGCCTGTTATAAATTCTCCTTTGGGTCCCAGCATAAGTTCAGCTACGTTCGCCACTTCGTCAGCTGTGCCTGGCCTTCCAGCCGGACATTTGGCAAACATGTTCTTATAGAAGTCGCCTCTTGGTCCGTTGAATTCGTCGATGGCCAGTGGGGTGACAATAATTCCAGGTGATATTGAGTTTATTCTGGCTCCTCTTTTTCCCCATTTCGGTGCCTCGCCCATAACTCTTTTCACATTGCATCTTTTGGCTAGTTGGTAAGCGTGCAGTGTGTCCTTGATTGCGCTTTTCTGCAGAATAGGCAGATCTAAAAGTTCCTCGGTCGGACATGTGGCCAGCATTTCATCTTCTTCTGGTGTCAGAGCGGGCATTCTCCAGCCGCTTTGGCTGCTTATCGTCACTCCGCTTCCTCCGTTCTTAATCACTTTGCCTGTCTCTTCCAGCAAAACAGATGTTCCATACAAATCAACTTTGAGTATAGTCTCAATCGAGGCTTGCGATGGCGAGACTCCGGCGGCATTTATCAGATGTACAATTTCTCCATAATGCATTCCTTTGTCAATCAACTCTAAAATGGAATCTTTTTCTGCCATATCCATTTGCGTAGCTTCTACATCAAATCCTGCATTGTTCATTATCTGGGCTATGCAGTTGGCATTGTCCAGATTTTTGTCTCCAACTATAATCTTTTTCCCATATCCTATTCTTCTGGCTATGGCCATACCTATTTGACCAGCGCCAGTCCATATTATGACATCTTTTTTGTTCATGACATTTTATTTATGTTTTGCTTTCTCCAATTCCACATAGAAATTGCAGCCTTGTGACAAAAATATGGATTTAATGCGAATTTTTCAAAGTCGATGCGTAATAGTTTGCATTGTTGTCTTTTATCATCTCCACGATGCTATCTTCAGCTGATTGTAGGCATTTTTGTCTGACGAAAATCAAATATCATCAGACTTTGAGAGGCGTATGTGAACAAAAAAACGTATATTTGCGAAATTTTCTTTAATAGTGAATATTATAGACTTATGATAACAGCCAGCGATATTGTTGTTCAATTTGGAAAAAGAATCCTTTTTCAAGACGTTAATCTCAAGTTCACAAAGGGGAACTGCTATGGTATAATTGGTGCAAACGGAGCAGGAAAATCAACTTTCTTAAAGGTGATAAGTGGTGAGCTCGCTCCAAACAAGGGCTCCATAAGCATCGGACCTGGAGAACGCCTGTCTGTGTTGCAGCAGGATCACTTTAAATTCGATGACTGCACAGTTATCGACACTGTGTTGCGTGGACATGAACCTCTCTATAAGGTGATGAAGGAGAAAGACGAACTTTATGCCAAGAGTGATTTCTCAGAGGAAGATGGTATAAAGGCAGCCGAGTTAGAGGAGAAATTTGCCGAAATGGACGGCTGGAACGCCGAGAGTGATGCCGCTTCTTTGCTCAGCGGTTTGGGCATTAAGGAAGATTTGCATTACAAACTGATGAACGAACTCAGTGGTAAGCAGAAGGTGCGTGTGCTTCTGGCTCAGGCCCTTTTCGGCAAACCAGACAACTTGTTGCTCGATGAGCCAACAAACGACCTTGACCTGGAAACTGTTACATGGCTCGAACATTATTTGTCTGAATTCGAGAATACTGTGCTTGTCGTTTCTCACGACCGTCACTTCCTTGATTCGGTTTGCACTCATACCGTCGATATAGACTACCACAAGATTACTCTCTATGCAGGTAACTACAGCTTCTGGTATGAATCAAGCCAGTTGGCTCTGCGCCAGCAGGCTCAGCAGAACAAAAAGGCCGAAGAAAAGAAAAAGGAATTGCAGGAGTTCATTCAGCGTTTCAGTGCCAATGTTGCCAAGTCTAAGCAGACAACAAGCCGTAAGAAGATGCTCGAAAAACTCAATATTGAGGAGATTCAACCTTCAACAAGAAAATACCCTGGCATAATCTTTACTCCAGACCGCACTCCAGGTAACTGCATTCTTGAGGTGAAGGATTTGGAGAAGAGCGTTGGCGATGATTTGCTTTTCAAAAACGTTACGTTTAATATTGAAAAGGACGATAAGGTAGTTTTCCTTTCACATGATCCAAGAGCCATGACTGCATTCTTCCAAATTGTAAACGAGGAGGAACAGGCTGATAATGGTTCTTTCAAGTGGGGTGAAACAATAACAAAGGCTTATTTACCTCTCGACAATACTAAATTTTTTGAGTGTGACCTTAGCCTGGTTGATTGGTTGTCGCAGTATAGCCCAGACACAAGCGAATCGTTTGTAAGAGGCTTCCTTGGACGTATGTTGTTTGCTGGCGAGGAAATCTATAAAAAGGCAACTGTTTGTTCCGGTGGCGAAAAAATGCGTTGCATGATTTCAAAGATGATGATGACAAATGCCAATTTGCTGGTGCTGGATTCTCCTACCAACCATCTTGATTTGGAGTCTATTCAGGCTTTCAATAACACTCTAAAGGTGTTCAAGGGTAATATCTTGATGTCTAGCCATGACCATGAGTTTATTCAGACTGTATGTAATCGTGTGATTGAACTTACTCCAAATGGCATAATAGACAAGCGTATGGACTATGATGATTACATCACTGATGACAGCATAGCCGCTCTGCGCGAGAAAATGTATAAAAAGTGATTCACTGTTTAAGGCTTGATTGTATGACAAGCAGACTGGCTTTCGGATTTTTGGTCCCAGCTCTTTGTCTCCTGGCTGCGTGCTCTGATTCAACACCCAACAGGTGCGCTGATGAGAAGGTGGACGGGGAGAACACTTCAAAGTATGTCATCGAAAGATTCGACCGCGATTTTGCAGAACTGGATACTAACGACACTTTGCAGAAAAATTCTTTGGTCTTAAGTCTTAAGAATAAGTACGGACTGTTTGTCGATATGTACACCGGACGTATGCTCGAGGTTGGTGAACTTTCTGATAGACGGACTATGTCTTATGTCGACAGCTTTCTTCATCATCCTGCTTATAAGGCTTTTTACAATGCAACAGACTCAGTTTTCAGTGGGGGCTTGAAGTCAGAAGAAGAAAAGATAAGCAAGGCTTTTGCAAGGTATCATCATTTTTTCCCTGAAAATACTCTGCCAAAGAGGTTCTTTTCTACTTTCTCTGGTTTTTATAGTCAGATCGCTATTGATGAGGCCGAGAATATGAGCATATCGCTCGAGTATTACTTGGGTTCTAGTGAGGAGACTTTTAATAACTGGTATCAGTGGATCGACGGTATAAACAGCTATCAAATGCCTAATCTGTGCAGAGAGAAAATCGCTCCAGATGTTGTTCTTGGATGGCTTATGTATCAGTTTCCAGAGGAAAATCCAAACAGTGTGAAGCTGCTCGATGAAATGGTGTACAATGGCAAACTGATGTATGCTTTGAAGGCTGTTCTGCCTGACGAGTCGGATTGTAATCTCATGGGATACACAGAACCACAATTGAAGTGGTGCCAAGAGAACGAGGGACAGATGTGGCAATACATAAAGGAGTATAAGCATCTGTACACGGCAGACCGATTGACGATAAGCAAATACATCAATCCAGCTCCAACAACTCAGTTTTTTCCTGAAGACTCTCCAGGAAAGTCTGGTATCTGGTTGGGCTGGAGAATCGTTAGCAGTTTCATGGAGAACAATAAAAGCTACTCTCTGTCGCAGCTTATGAAGGAGAATGATAGCCAAAAAATTCTCCAAATGTCTAGATATAATCCGTAATTTACAGGTATAACGAATTTTAATGCGACATCTGATTCCTGACTTGTTATTTGTTTTTCACTGTCGCATGAATATATATGAAGAGAAAAGATAAAATAAACGAAATCTCATCCGAATTTGTTCCTTTGATAACATCGGACGGAAACGAACCTGATTATGATGTGCAGGATAAGGATTGCGAAGATATTCCGATGCTTGCTCTCAGAAATATGGTCTTGTTTCCAGGGGTGATTTTGCCAGTTGCTTTGGGCAGAAAAAAATCGCTAAATGCTGTTAAACTGGCTCATTCTAAGAAAACACTTCTTGGGGTTTTTTGTCAGAAAAATCCTAATGTTGAGGTCCCAGCCCATGATGATTTATATCAGTGTGGCGTCTTGGCTTCTGTGCTGAAGGTGTTGGAGATGCCAGACGGCACAACTTCGGCTATTCTGCAGGGAAAGGCTAAGGTGGAACTTCTGACTCTTGACAATGAGGGCCCTCTCTTGCACGGTAATGTAAAAGATGCTCGCGAGCTTAAGCTTGATGAAAACGACAAGGAGTTCAAGGCTTTGGTCAAGTCTATAAAGGAAACCACTGAAAGTGTGGTTAAGGCTACTGGCGGAATGCAGGAACTCAGCTTTGCTATAACAAATATTGAGAATCCAAGGTCGATGATTAATTTCATTTGTGCTAATGTTGGATTCGAGGTCGTTGATAAGCAGAATTTATTGAATCAGACCGATTTCGTTACTCGTGGTTTTATTCTTTTGAAGAGTTTAAACCAGATGAAGGCTATGGTCGATCTGAGAATCGAAATTCAAAAAAAGACCGAGGGACAGCTTGAAAAACAACAGAAGGAATACTTCTTGCATCAGCAGATGCGTACAATTCAAGAGGAACTTGGTGATGGCGATGATATATCGCAAGATATAACAAACCTTAGAGAAAAAGGCGGTAAGAAAAAGTGGGGGAAGGCTGTTGCTGAAAAGTTTGAAAAGGAACTGAAAAAACTGCAACGCATCTCTCCTCATTCTCCTGATTATGGCGTTCAGGAGAACTATCTTGAAACTATTCTCGGACTTCCTTGGGGCGAATACACAAGGGATAGTCTTAATTTGCAGACTGCAAAAAAAATTCTTGATAGAGACCATTATGGCATAGAGAAGGTGAAGGAACGTATTTTGGAACATCTGGCTGTGCTCAAGCTGAAAAATGATATGAAATCGCCTATCATCTGCTTGTACGGACCTCCAGGTGTGGGCAAAACTTCTCTTGGCAAGTCCATTGCCGAGGCCATGAAGCGCAGGTATGTCAGAATTTCGCTGGGTGGTTTGCACGATGAGTCTGAAATTAGAGGACACAGACGTACATATCTGGGCTCTATGCCAGGTCGTATAATCCAAAGCTTACAGAAGGCTGGTTCTTCTAACCCTGTCTTTATCCTCGACGAGATTGATAAGGTTTCCAAGGAAATTCATGGCGATCCTGAAGCTGCTCTTCTAGAAGTTCTTGATCCTGAACAAAATAGTACTTTCCATGATAATTTCTTGGATATAGACTACGATTTGAGCAAGGTGATGTTTATTGCCACTGCAAATGATTTGAGCAATATGTCTAAGCCTTTGCTCGACCGCATGGAACTTATTGATGTCAGTGGCTATATTCTCGAGGAGAAGATTGAAATTGCCGAGCGGCATTTGGTTCCAAAGCAGATTGCAGAAATAGGGTTGACCAAGAGCCAGATAAAAATTCCTCGCGACACTATTGTTTATATTATTGACAAGTATACAAGGGAGTCGGGTGTGCGACAGCTCGACAAAATGATCAATCAGGTTGTTCGCAGGGTCGCCAAGAAGATTGTGATGGGCGAGGAATATGACACTGTCGTAAAGATTGCCGACCTTAAGGAATATCTTGGACGAGAAACTCATATCGGCGAACTGTATGAGGGAAACGAGTATGCTGGCGTTGTTACTGGTTTGGCTTGGACTGCTGTCGGTGGCGAAATCCTTTTCATAGAAACTAGTCTCTGCAAATCAAAGGCAGCAAAGCTGACTTTGACAGGAAACCTTGGCAATGTGATGAAGGAGTCGGCAAGCATCGCTTTGGAGTATCTCAGAAGCCACGCCGAAATTATTGGCTTGGCAAGTGATGTCTTCGAGGAAACTGATGTTCACATACATGTGCCAGAAGGGGCTGTGCCTAAAGATGGCCCTTCGGCTGGTATAACAATGTTGACTTCGTTGGCTTCTGCTTTTACCAAACGCAAGGTGAAGGCTAATTTGGCTATGACTGGCGAGATTACTCTTAGGGGCAAGGTACTGCCCGTGGGCGGCATTCGTGAGAAAATCCTTGCTGCTAAACGTGCTGGCATCAAGGAAATTGTGATGTCTAAAGAGAACCAAAAGGATATTGAAGAAATAAAACCCGAATACATAGATGGACTTACTTTCCACTATGTAGAGGAGGCTAAGGATGTGCTGAAAATCGCTCTGCTCGACGATTTGGCAGACAAATGACACCTCATTAAATTTGTATTAAAACAAAATCGCAATTAAATCGTATTATTATGGACGAGAAGATTGAAGAGACTGAAGAAAGAAGTGTTAACTTCATCGAGGCCGAGGTAATGAAAGACCTTAGCGAGGGTCGCAATGGTGGAAGAGTTCAGACTAGATTCCCTCCAGAGCCTAATGGATATTTGCATATTGGACATGCCAAGGCTATCTGCATGGATTTTGGTATAGCAAAAAAATTCAACGGACAGTGCAACCTCAGATTTGATGACACAAATCCGGTCAAAGAGGATGTTGAATATGTTGATTCCATCAAAGAGGATATTCAGTGGCTTGGATATCAGTGGGCTAATATATACTATGCGTCAGATTATTTTGACAAACTTTATGCTCTTGCCATAAGATTTATTAAAGAGGGCAAGGCTTATGTTGATGAGCAGAGCAGTGAGGAGATTGCTGCTCAAAAGGGCACTCCAACCGAGCCTGGCAAGGAGAGCCCTTTCCGCAACCGTCCTGTAGAGGAAAACTTGCGTTTGTTTGAAGAAATGAACCATGGAAAGATCGAGGATGGAAAGATGGTGCTGCGTGCAAAGATTGACATGGCGTCGCCTAATATGCATTTCCGCGACCCAATCATGTATCGTATCATCACTACTCATCCTCATCACAGAACAGGAAATAAGTGGAAGGTTTATCCTATGTATGATTTCGCCCACGGTCAGTCAGACTATTTTGAGGGTGTAACTCATTCCTTGTGTACTCTTGAATTTGAGGTCCATCGTCCTCTCTACGATTATTTTATTGACCAGTTCGCCGACAGCGACTATCGTCCAAAACAGCGCGAGTTCAACCGTCTGAACATGACTTACACAGTTATGAGTAAGCGTAAAATGCTTCAGCTGGTAAAAGAAGGACTTGTTCGCGGTTGGGACGATCCTCGCATGCCAACTATTTGTGGATTGCGTCGCAGAGGATATACTCCTGAGTCTATTCACGATTTTGTCTATAACAAGATTGGTTTTACAAAGTATGACGGACAGATTGATGTCTCTGTGCTTGAAAGCACAATCCGTGAGGACTTGAATAAGAGGGCTTTGAGAAGATGCGCTGTCATAGATCCTGTGAAGCTTATTCTTACTAATTATCCGGAGGGTAAGGAGGAAACTGTGAAACTGGAGAATAATCCAGAAGATCCAAATGCTGGTGAACGTGAGGTCGTGTTCGGTCGTGAACTGTATATCGAGAGAGACGACTTTATGGAGGATGCTCCAAAGAAATATTTCAGACTGACTCCAGGTAATGAGGTAAGACTCAAGGGCGCATTCATAGTTAAGTGTATAGGCTGCAAAAAAGACGAAAATGGCAATGTGACAGAGGTCTATGCAGAGTATGATCCGTTGTCAAAAAGTGGCAGCGGTACTGAAGAAAGTAACCGCAAAATCAAGGGTACTATTCATTGGGTTTATACAAAGACAGCTGTCCCTGCCGAGGTTAGATTGTACGACAGATTGTTTGCTGTCGAAAATCCAAGTGCTGAGCAGGACAAAGATTTCAGAGAATTGTTGAATCCTGATTCTTTGAAGATTGTGAATGCTTTTGTAGAGCCTGCTTTGCAAAATGTCAAACCATTGGAGCATTTCCAGTTCCAAAGAGTAGGCTATTTTACAGTAGATCCAGACTCTGCTGATGGTAAGCTCGTCTTCAACAGAACTGTTTCGTTGAAGGATAGCTGGGCTAAAATAGCTAAAAAGGCATAATAATATTTTAATCTGCATAATGAGAGAGTTGCCTGTATATGGCAACTCTTTTTTTGTTGAGTGTGTTCACAAATCAATAAAATAAATGCAGATCGTAAGCATCCAATTTCAGTGAACATTCACTGGAAGTGAATGTTCAAGTCATATGGCTAGTGTGAAGAAATATGACACAGACTATTTTCCCATCGTGTATTATTTTCTCAACTTAATCATTTGTCCGAGAAATAGACAGAATTATGCATCACCTCGAACTTTACTAATTAGACTACTGTGTGTGGAAATAGTTAATTGATATATTGATAACAGAATAACAATAAAGCCCGTTGCTACATTGCAACGGGCTTTTGTTTGTTGTGTTTTCTGTTGTTTCTTTATTTGCAGCTCTTCCTTCGGTTGCACTCACGGCACAACATTTGGCAATTGTCGGCAACAGTTCGTCCGCCATCTTTCCATGGTGTGATATGATCTGCTTCCATTTGGTCTATATCAAAATGTTTCTTGCATATAGGGCAAATCCCATTTTGTTTTTCATAAATCTCTCGTTTGGTGTTGTCATCAAATATGCGTATTCCTAGGTGCTTTTCATCACCATCCAAAACGTAATGATAGATGCCTGACTTTTTCTGAACATCACTATCCTTCATCAGTACCGAGATTCTATCTTCCAGTGCATTCTGGTCAAGAACTTCATCTTTATGTTTGTTATATAGCGGTCCCCAATCCACTCCTTTCATCTCTTTCCTGTAGTTGTAAAATGTTGCCTTTACCCAGTTTATGACATTGGTAAAGTAGTTCCACAACGCAATCGCATTTGGGTCATGCTGGTGCTTTCCCATATAGACCTCAATGTTTCCTTCTGAAATCCAGCTTATGGCTGTCTCAAGATAGTCTTGTCTTATTGCCGTGCCGTTCATATATTTCCCGGCAATTCCGTATGCTGGACAGTTGTTTTTACTGAAATATCTTTTGGCGTCGCTTATCCATGTTCCCGAATATACAGCATTACGCAATTCTTGCTCGGTCAGTTTTTCGCCTGCTATATTGATGGTCTGGAACCACTTCAGTTTCTCACTTTCGCAGCCTTCGCATATGTATACGTTTAGCTCATAGTCAAGTATCTGTTGCTGCTCGTCTGCTTTCAGGTTGCTAAAGTATCTGAGGTCAAATGCAAAGTCTCCGTTTACATATTGACATATTGATATGGTGCGTTGTTGTCCATCTATTATTTCATAGGTGTTGTCTTCCCTTTTTGCCCAGTACATCACGTTGAGAGGGTAATTCTGTGTTAAGGTGTCAATCACAGCATCTCGTTGCTTCTCTTTGTAGATAAACTCACGCTGATATGGCGGACGTACATCCAATTTTCCTCCGTATGCTACTATACCGTTTTCTGCGTTGTCTTGAAATCCGTTGGTCAGTTCCCTAACCGATATCTTTTGAAGTGTGATTCTCATCGTCATAAATTTCATTTAGTTTTTGTTGTATTCAACATTTGGATCAGCTGCTATTTTGATATTTTCGTTTACCTGGTTTCTGCGACGGATTAATACTCTG
>R06__coassemble_88_pt1 | contig 36977 bp, 34 predicted proteins | sample R06__metabat2_high_PE_023 | metagenome-assembled genome bin R06 | reverse complement strand
TTTTATTGCAAAAAAAAATAATATTTTATATATAAAATAAAAAAAAAAAAAACATCATTGCCCCCCCAAATGGGGGGGCCCACTCTTCTTGTTCGTTTTGTTGTTATTGTCTGTCTTATAGCGCTTTCTTTGCGTCTTCTGCAATAAGATCGGCTCTCAGTCTGTTCTCTGTTAAAATATCGCTGGCGTTATATCTGTCGATGAATTCTTTCTTCAGTCCGTATGTCAGAACTTTCATGTCACTGTTGCCGTAATAAGCAGCAATGCCGGCTCCATATCCGCCCTCAACAACTCCGTCTTCAAGGGTTATTATAACTTTGTGGTCTTGTTTCAGCGACTCCAGCATTTTGGTGTCATAGCCAGAAATGTAAACCGGATTCACAACTGTTGCCTCAATTCCCATCTCTTTCAGCTTGTCTCTTGTGTCATTTGCCAGCGTCCAGAAGTTGCCTAAACCGAATATTGCAACATCTTTTCCTTTGCTGGTGATGACCGAATTGTTTGTCTTGCTGTAATCAGACGCATATTTTGCTCCTGTGGTCACCATTTCCCCGGCTGGTACTCTTATTGCAACTGGGTGTTTTTCTTGTTTCAGACCCCATTCTAGCATTGCCATATACTCTTCTTTGCATGTTGGTGCAAGATATATCAGGTTTGGTATGTGGCTCAGGTATATGATGTCCCAAATTCCAAGATGTGTCACGTCGTTCATTCCAAACACCGATGCAGCCCACACGTTTATAAGGGCAGGATTGTCGTTTATGCAGAGGTCTTGCTGCAGCTGGTCGTATGTTCTCTGCAAGAATGTGCTGTAAACGTTGAATACAGGCTTGCCGCCGTTCTTTGCTATTCCTGATGCCAAGGCAACTGCATTCTCTTCTGCAATTCCAACATCAATGTGTTGTTTGCCGGCTTTTTCTCTTCTGCTCTTGTTGAATCCGCAAACTGCTGGCGTTCCTGCTGTTATCGCAACCACTTTAGGGTCTTTCTTCATCTCTTCGAGCAGATATTCTGATGTCAGACTCTCATACGATTCTCCGTTGCCTGTGTATGTTGGTTTGCCTGTGGCCAGGTCAAATGGCATGCACCAGTGCCATGGTTCTTTGTTCTCTTCGGCAAATTTGAGGCCCTTTCCTTTTTGTGTGTTCACATGAACCACTATAGGGTGGTCTATGTCTTTCACTTTCTTGAATGTGTCTATCATTGTTTGTATGTCGTTGCCGTTCTCAACATACATATAGTCCAGACCGAATGATTTGAATATGTTGCATTCTGCCTTGCCATTGCTTTCTCTCAGCTCTTTAAGGTTCTTGTAAAGGCCTCCGTGGTTTTCGGCTATCGACATCTGATTGTCGTTTACCACTATTATGAGGTTGCTGCCAAGCTCTGCAGCCCAGTCAAGTCCTTCAAGTGCTTCTCCGCCGCTGACACTTCCGTCTCCTATCACTGCAACTACATTGAATTTGTCACCTTTCAGGTCTCTGCCTTTTGCCAAACCTTCTGCCAGACATATTGATGTTGATGTGTGACCCAGGTTGAAGAAATCGTGCTCCGATTCTTCGTGGTTAGAATATCCGGTGATGTCGTCAAATTTATCTTCTTCCAGAAATGCTGCTGCTCTTCCGGTCAGCATTTTGTGGGGATATGTCTGGTGCGACACGTCAAACACAAACTGGTCTTTGGGCGAGTCAAACACATAGTGCATTGCTATTGTTGCTTCCACAAATCCAAAATTCGGACCGCAGTGGCCTCCGTGTATGCTCAGTTTATATTTCAGTGCATTTCTGATGTCTTGTGCCAATTCTGTCAGCTGGCTGGCCGACAGTTTTTTTACGTCGCCAGGTGTCTTTATTGAGTCCAGAATTTTTATTTCTGCTGTCTCTCCGTTGTTCAGTTTTATGTTTTTCATTTGCCTTGTGATTAAATGACAAAAGGCGTGGTAAATGTTTACCATGCCTTCTGTTTGATATCTTTGTTTTTTCTTTTGTCTTACTCAGCTGGAGCTGCAGGTGCTGCAGGTGTCTCCATGTTAGGCTGGTTTGTTGGCAATGTCACTGGTGAAGGAGCTGTGATTTCTGAATTCTCAACCACCTGCTCGTCATTTCTGTCAAATGCAACTGTCAAGATGCACAACACTGCAACAAATCCCATAAGTCCCCATGTGATTTTCTCCACAATGTCTGTTGTTGTCTTTACACCAAAGTCTGCATTTGCCTTGCCAAAGTTCTCCGACAAACCGCCTCCTTTGGACTTCTGGATAAGTACTATGCCGACCAGCAATATTGATGCCACGACAATCAGTATAATCAATACGGTATAAACCATTTGTCTTTATATGTTTTGAATCAATTTTTCTAAAAAACGTATTTGGTCTGCAAAGTAAACACTTTTTTCTGGATATTTCAAGGATAGCTGTTTAAAAATGTTTATCGCTTTTTCAAACTTGCCTTGCTTGATGTATATTTTTGCCAGTGTCTCTGTGCAGAAACTTTGTGTTGGTGGCTGATGCCGTTCATTTGGCTCAGTCGGTTCTTCCTCCTTGTCCTCTTCTTTGGACTGCAGTCTTATCGGACTTCTCGGCTCATTTGGATATGGCTGGTTGTGTTGCGGCGCTTGTTTCTGCTTTTGCTCTTTTGTTTGCATTTCGTTCAGAAACTGGTCTATTAGGTTGCCAAATTTCATCTGAATCGGAGCCTCTGTTTCGGCCTTGTCGCCATACTCTTTCAGCAGATCATATGTATAGGCTTGTTCGGGCTTTGCCTCAGACTTTACTTTCTTGTTTTCTGCTGTGTTGTCTTCTTTCTTTTCGTTCTCTGGTTCTTTCTCGGTGGTTTGCAGTGGGGCAGTGGTGTCTTCTTTCGGCTTCAAGGCCATCAGTTTTTGCATGTTGCTCCTGTCTGCAACGTGTATTGCTGTCTGCTGCAGTTCCGATCTGTAACTTAGATCATCTATATTGCTCAGACATTTGAGATACAGAAGTCTGAATGTCGACGAATACGGATACTTATCCACCAGATTTTTCAGGTCTGGCAGGTGCTCTTTCCCAATCTTGGTGGGGTCTTGCAATATCGTTTTGAATTCGTCTCTTGTCATCTGTCGGTGCTTGTGCTTTACCAGTTAGCCACAGTGCTGTTATATATTTGGTTGACAAGGTCTTCTATTATTTCCTCGTTCAGCTCGTCCTGCACTTGGTTGATTGTCTGGTTGTTCGAGAATTCCTGATATGATGAAAATCTCTTCTCGAAGTTTTCGCTCGTGTTGATTTTGTTGACGAATCTCACGTTCACTATTATCTGAAGCTTTGTGTTGGTCGAGGTTCCGGCTGTGTTGACTCCTGTCTGAATTAGCTGATAGTCCACAATTTCTCCCGATACCTGCAAATCTCCGTCTCTGTCCACCAGTTTCAGTCTTGTCTTGCTCGAGTATTCGTCTTTCAGTTTCTCGTTGAAGTTCGGTGCCAGCGATGGGTATACCAGTGCTGCCTGGTTTGGAAAATCAGTCACCGATATGGTCTTTATTCGTGTGTAGTCTATCGATGTTCCGTTGAATTTATACGAAACGGCACACGATGCCAGCAGCGTCATCAGCACCAACACCATCGTGGGCAGATTTATTGTTCTCGCAAATTGGGCTTTATTCCAAACCATATTCTTTTATTTTACGGTATAGTGTCCTTTCTGAAATTTTAAGGTCTTGTGCTGCCAGCTTCCTCTTGTTTCTGTGGCGCTCAAGTGCTTTGCGTATTGCTTCGCGTTCCATGTCACACAGCGAGTGCGACACGTCTTCAATATATTCTTCTGTATCCTGAATGTCGCTGGACACCTGAACTCTCGATGCCGAACCGTTGTTGCTTATCACAACAGGCTGTTGGTGTATAACATCCTGCTGGCTAACCTCGTTCGTGTCAGACATGCTGAATTGGGCCGACTGGTGCTGCTCAAATCTGCGGAATGTATCGATATCTTCCTGCGACACGCTGTCTGGCTGCTTGCCTATGATGTCATGAACCACTTTTTTCAGGTCGTTCATGTCACGGCGCATGTCAGATAGTATCTGATACAGAAACTGCCTCTCGTCGTCCATCATTCTGGCACCGCTGGCATTTGTTGTGGTGCTGTCTCCGCCTCCGGCTGTGGCTGCCACTGGCATCAGTGATTTCTCTTCCTGGTATGGCAGATATAATGAGAGCTTCTCGGCTGATATATCTCTGTCCTGCTCCAGTATCGAAATTTGTTCGGTTATGTTTTTCAACTGACGGATGTTGCCAGGCCACGAATATCTTGTCAGCATGTCCTGTGCTTCTTGGCTCAGTCTTACTGCCGGCATTCTGTACTTTTCGGCAAAGTCGCTTGCGAATTTTCTGAACAGCAGCGCTATGTCTTGACGTCTTTCGCGGAGTGGCGGAACGTAGATAGGCACAGTGTTGAGTCGGTAATACAGGTCCTCCCTGAATTTTCCTTCGGATATTGCTTTTGGCAGGTTCACGTTTGTTGCAGCAATTACCCTCACATCGGTCTTTTTCACTTCCGACGAACCAACTCTGATAAATTCTCCTGCCTCAAGCACTCTGAGCAGTCTGGCTTGCGTGGTCATCGGCATTTCGCCTATCTCGTCCAGAAATATGGTTCCGCCGTTGGCCACTTCAAAGTAGCCTTTCCTGTCTGATATCGCTCCTGTGAACGAGCCTTTCTCGTGTCCAAACAGCTCCGAGTCTATTGTTCCTTCGGGTATCGCTCCGCAGTTCACTGCAATGTATGTTCCGTGCTTGCGTGAACTGTTGGTGTGGATAATCTGCGGAAATGATTCTTTTCCGGCTCCACTCTCTCCCTGGACCAGAACCGATAGGTCTGTTTGAGCAACCTGTATTGCTACGTCAATTGCACGCAACAGCTTCTCGTCTGTTCCTACTATGTGAAATCTCTGCTTGACTTGCTGTAGTTCTGCCGAAACCATATTCCTTATTCGTTTTTACCGAATCTGATGTTTATTTTTCTTTTCAGGGTTTTCTGCGACCGACTTCTCTTTGACAGCTCAGACTCTCCTTATATCGACATCTGAATATCGGTGTCGTCCTGGTCTTCTGTGTCTTGTATTGTCTGGTCGGCTTCATACTTCTGTCTTCTGCCTCTTCCAAAGTTTGGCAGACCTTCTTCCTTCTGCTTCTTCAGCGGATTCGCGTTCATTTCTTCATATCTCTTGCGGTTGTTGTAAACGTCGCATGCCAGATATAGTGCCTGTCTGAACGATGTCGGCGATGCTTCTCCTATTCCGGCTTTGTCATATGCGGTTCCGTGGTCAGGGGCTGTCCTGACAATTGGCAGTCCGGCAGTGAAGCTTACCCCGCTTTCCATTGCTATGCACTTGAACGGAACCATTCCCTGGTCGTGGTGCATTGCCAGCACTCCGTCAAATCTGCGGAATGCTGTCGAACCGAAGAAACTGTCTGGCGGAAATGGACCGAATGCCATTATTCCGTGCTCGTTTGCTTGCTTTATGGCTGGAATTATCACGTCTTCCTCTTCTGTTCCAAACAGTCCGTTGTCTCCTGCGTGCGGATTCAGACCAAGGACTGCTATGCGCGGACGTACAACACCAAAGTCTTTCTTCAGCGAGTTGTTGTATGTTTCCAGCTTTTCCATTATGTTGTCCACTGTGATGTATCTGTATACATCTCTAAGCGGAACGTTTCCTGTCACAACTGCAACTCGCAAAACATCACTCACCATCAGTATAAGTCCTTTCTGCGAGCAGTCAAACTTCTGCTCCAGAAATTCGGTGTGGCCAGGAAAATGGAATGTCTCAGACTGTATGTTCTTCTTGTTGATTGGTGCGGTCACCAGCACGTCTATAAGTCCGGCTTTTAGATCGTCGGCTGCTCTGTCAAGCGACTGGAATGCCGACAGTCCGGCCTCGGCTGTCGACTTGGCCAGCTCCACTTTCACTTCGTCCTGGGTGCAGTTTATTATGTTGGCACGTTTCGGATTAGCTTCCGACGGGTTGTTGATTACGTTGAGGTTGAAGTTTTCTATGCCTAGCTGTTTGCGATGAAAGGCTGCCACCTTCGACGAACCATAGATTATCGGAATGCAGAAGTCGTTGATTCTGTTGTCCACGAGTGTCTTTATTATCACTTCATAGCCAATTCCGTTTATGTCGCCCTGGGTTATGCCCACTCTTATTTTGTTGTCCATTTTTTATTCCTTATGTATTCTCGCAAATATAGTATATTTATGCCACATATCCTATTTTTCGGCCTCGCCGGTGGCCTTGCTTTCTTCTGTGTCGGCAAACTTCAGCGTGCCAAGTGCTCCCTCAAGCATACTCATCTTATTGCGCTTGTCGTGGCCTGGCCCATACAGAAATGCCATTGCTGTAACTATCCTTTTGTGGTCGGGCGAGAGGTAGTTCCTGCTTACGTATGGGCCGCCCATGTCGTCGCCTTCTGTGCACCAAAGGCCTTTCACTTCAATGCAGTACTCGCTGTAGTCTGTCTTGATGAATTCGCATGCTGGCTCAACTCGGCCTTCGTGTCTCATGTATGAGCCGTCAACCGAACCTGGTATGTGTTTCTTTGTCAGCGAGTCCTGCACACTCAATATGTGGCTGGCCAGAAACTGGTCTTCTGATGTGTATGGCTGGCTGTAAACAACTATGTTTTCCATCATGTCAGGGTTGCCGTTCGACATCCACACAAATCCGTCAACTTCTTTTTTCTTTGTTATGTTTGCTGGCACAAGCATTTCAATGCCGAATTTTTCTTTCAAATTCATTATGAACTCGTGGTTCTGATAACTGTGGTAGAAGCTTACGGCTCTCTTCTCTTCGGCAGCGTTGAAATATCTCATTATTTCTTGTCTGTGCTGCTTCAGCGTGTTCACGAATGTCTCGTTGTCTGGCGCGTTTATTGTGGCCACTGCTTGTATGGTTGCCCATTTGTCCATCTCATACACTATGCTGCCTTTTGTGTATTTTTCTGGGTTTATGTCATAAAACAATATGTTGCGTGCTGGCTTCAGCACGTTGTCAAACATGCTTGGCTGTATGTATATGACTTTGAAGTTGTCTTCAATCTCGGGCAGTCCTGGCACAGCGTCTGTCAGCATCTCGTTCAGTCGTTGGCCTGTCGTGTCGTCCCACACTTGTTTGTCGCCCACCACAACCATGTCAAATGTCGAACCTGTCACGGTTGGCATGAATTTTTTGCCGTTGCCGCACGATGATAGTGCTATTGCGGCCAGTATTGTTGCTGCTATTTTTTTCATCTCGTTTTGTTTTCGTTTTGTTTCATTGTCGACAGCAGCCCGCAGGCTGCCCAGATGTCTTGCCCTCTTGACTTTCTTATTGTTGTCGTCAGTCCGCGTCTCATCAGCTCGTTCTGGAATCTCACCATCTCGTTTATCGGAACTCCGTCAAGGTCTGCTTCCGGTATCCTGTGAAAACTTATCAGGTTTATTCTGCAGTTAAGCCCGGCCAGCAGACGTTTTATTTCGTTCGCGTGGTCAATGCTGTCGTTTATGCCTTTGAATACGATATACTCAAATGATACTCGCCTCTGTCCGCTGAAGTCGTGTTTTTTTAATTCTGCCACAACTTCTTCTATCGGATAGGCTTTCTGTATTGGCATCAGCCTCTGCCTTTCGTCGGCGTATGGGTCGTGCAGACTTATCGCCAGGTGGCACGATGATTCGTTCAGAAATCTTTTCAGACCTGGCATTACTCCAACGCTCGATACCGTGATTCTTTTCGGACTCCATGCATATCCGTAGTCCGACGTCATTATGTCTAGCACTTTCAGCACGTTGTCAATGTTATCCATTGGCTCGCCCATTCCCATGAACACCACATTTGTCAGCTTGTCCGTTTCTGGTATGGCTTGCATCTGGTTCAGAATGTCGGTCGTTGTCAGTTGTCCGCTGAATCCCTGTTTGCCTGTGTTGCAGAACAGGCAGTTCATTTTGCAGCCTATCTGCGACGACACACAAAGTGTGGCTCTGTCTGCTTCTGGTATATACACTGTTTCGATATACTTCCCACAACTGGTTTCAAACAGGTATTTTTTTGTGCCGTCGACGCTCTCTTTCTCGTCGCATGGTTTTGTTATTCCTATTCTGTATTTTTCGGCCAGTTTTTCTCTGTTTGCAGCTGATATGTTTGTCATTGCCGATATGTCTGCAATTTTCTTTTTGTATATCCAGTCGGCAAGCTGTTTGCCCACGAATGCGGGCATGTCCAGCTCTTTTGCCACGGCTTTCAGCTCATCCAGTGTTTTCCCAAGCAGATTGTCCATTTTTTTTGTGTCTCTTGTTTGCTGTCTTGATTAACAAAATAGAGTAGAAGCGGCTTATGCACTCCTACTCTATGTTATGTGTTGCCTGCGTCTTCAATCAGACATTACAGTCTGTGTGTTGTCCGTATTGTCGCTGGCTTTTTGCTTTCAGGTTAGAAGAATCTGTATCTGTTGTCCTCGATTTCAGCCTTGTCTTTCATTGCCTCAAACAGATTGCGGTTGATGTTCTGCATAACTGCGCTGTTCAATGCCTGCTTGCTTGCTGCAGGAACCGAAGACTGGCGGCTCTCGATTGTCTTGAATACATACACAGCTGAGTTCCCCTTTACAGGTGCGCTGATCTGGTCTTTTGTCGAGCTTACTATAGCACCTGTCAGTGCTGGCTCGTTTCCAACCTTTGTGATGTAGCTGTTGTTGTATCTTACTGCTTTCACAGTGTCAACTGTTCCAACTGCTGCAAGGTCCGAAACATTGCTCAACTCGCTTGCCAGTTTCTCTGCCTTCTTCTCTTTGGTAACTTCTGTCTTGATGTCTTCCTTCACAACGTCAAGTGGCTCATAGCCTTCCTCAATTGCATTCTCAAGACCTAGAACAATGTAGTTGTCGCCAATTTCCATAACGTCCGAAACATCGCCCTTCTCGTGCTCCCATGCCCATTTCACAATGCTGCGTGAGTCTGGAATCACGTAAACTGATGCCTGGTTCTGTGTCAGGTGTGTCAGTGGTCTTGCCATATAGTTGTTCTCGCTTGCTGCTTTCAAGAATTCGTCGCAAGTTCTGTTGTTTGTTGCAAGCTCGTTTGCTTTTGCATAGATGCTGTCGAGTGTTGCCGATGATGCCTCAAATGGAACTCCAAGAATTGCAATCTTAGCTTTCTTCACAGGGGCTGTCTTTTCTGTAACCTTGATTACGAATGCAGCCTGCTCATTGTTGACTGTGAATATTGTGCCTGGCTGTGCGTTGAATGCCTTGTCGTCAAATCCTTTGAACGAGATATATCCCTCACGCACCCAGCCAAGGTCGCCGCCATTCTGTGCTGAACCCTGATCTACCGAGTGCTTCGACACCATATCCTCAAACTTGGCTCCAGCCTTGATTGCGTTTGCTATGCTGTCTGCACGGTTCTTTGCAACTGTTGTGTCTGCATCCTGAACTGCTATCATGCTTATCTTAACCGAGTCTGGACGCATGATTGCCGATGCTACAACTTTTGCCACCATCATCTCGTTATTTCCTCTTGAGATGATGTCAGACATTGTTCCTGCTGGATTGCTCATTGCAAAGTCTCCAAACTCAGGTCCTATCTCTGTTGATGTGAAGTATGCGTCGTTGTAGCCGTAGTTTCTGCCGGCGTAGCTTACGAATACTGAACGAATCTCGTCTGCAGTGCTTGCTTTCGACAGGTTCTCTTTAACTTCCTGCATCTGAGCCATGGCGTCATCATAGTCATTCTTTGATGGGCTGATAGGGAACATTACAATCTGTACGTTGCGATATCCTTCTGTCTTATAGGACTCTTTGTTCTTGTTGTAGTAGTTGTTGATGTCGGCGTCGCTTACCTCAACGTCAGCGTCTGCAACGTCAGCATACATTTTCTTGGCAACAAGTGCGTCAAACTCCTGCGATGTGTACTGCTCCATGAATTTTACTTCTGCATTTGGAGCGCTCAGAGCATTTGCAAGCACCGACGAAACCTTCTCGCTTGCAAGCTCGCTCTTGATTCTGCCTTCCCAGAACATCCATACTTTCTTTATTGAGTTCTGCTGGTCAACAAACTGTGCTCTCTGCTCGGCTGGAACCTCACTTGGATCACGCTGTATGAATCTGATCACGCTGCTAACCATCTGTGGGTTGAACTGTCCGTTCTCGTCATAGAACAGGTTAACCTGACGCAACATTGGGTGTGGGGTGCTGCCTATTGTGTTCTCCGACAACTCGGCAGGGGTCACTTTCAATCCCGACTTTTCTGCCTCCTGCTCAATCAGGGTCGATGATACGTATGTGTTCCATACGGCTTCTTTCAACTCTGCGTCAGGCAACTGCTGACGTCTCTGCGATTTCTGAATCTCAGACACTGTTTCTGACATCTTTGTGAAGTCTTCAATCGACAGACTCTCGTCATTGACTTCACCAACAACATTCCTCGACATGCCAAACAGTGTTGTGGCACTGCTCAGAAAGTCTCCCACGATGAAGCACAAGAGGGCAAACGCGATAATGAATATCATTATGCCAGCTTTGCTTCTGATTTTCTCTAATGTAGCCATTAAATGATCTTTTTATTATTCTTTTTTCTATTATATTCTACTTTTCTTTATCTGCTTCAGCGGCACACAATGACCAAACCTTGCAAACACTTTCTTTTGCGCTTTTTGATATATTATTGCAAATCAAATCGTTGTTTTTGATTCGCATCGCATATGTACCCAATTACACAAAATTGCTTGCTAAATTACTAAAAAGTTTTTTAGTTGAAAAGTTTTTCTGACGCTTGTTTCTATTTTGATGAACTTTTATGGCTATGCTCTGTCTCGTTGCTATTTGTTTCACCAAAAAAAATTGGAGTGGCTTTGGATGCGTTTTTTTGTGTCCTTATATGTGTACGTTGTCTTCATTATGCATTTTTCATTACTTTTGCATTGTCTTTTTTATACAATCCAGCTATGAAGCAGATTCTTCTAATAAACGATGTGTGTGGCTACGGCAAGGTGGCCACCGCGGCAATGCTTCCTATTCTGTCCTACATGGGACATTCTGTTTATAATTTGCCAACTGCTTTGGTCAGCAACACTCTCGATTATGGCAAATTCCATATTCTGGAAACTACCGACTATATTGAGGGTGTATTCCCTGCATGGAAGGAACTGGGGTTCAAGTTCGATGCCATTAGCACTGGTTTTGTGGTTTCCGAGAGACAGGCAAGTCTTATTGCTGCCTACTGCACCGAGCAGGCTAAACTTGGTACTCGTATTTTTGTCGACCCTATCATGGGCGACGACGGCAAACTCTATAATGGTGTGGACCCTAGCCGAGTGCAGGTGATGATGACTATGATTTCTGTGGCCGACCTTATTGTGCCTAATTATACTGAGGCCTGCATGCTTACCGGTCACGATTATAACCCTTCGGGGGTAGATTCTTCAACTGCACGTTCTCTTGTCGATGGACTGCGTGCCGTCGGGGCAAAGTCTGTCGTCATCACTAGCTTGCTCAAGGACGGACAGTTCTGCGTCGAGGGATACAACCATTTGTCTGAGCAGTATTTTACTTTGCCTTATTCTTATGTCGATGCGCATTTCCCAGGCACTGGTGATATTTTCTCGGCTGTGCTTATCGGACATCTGCTCAAGGGCGATGCTCTCGAGTCGAGCACTCGTGTGGCGATGGATTTTGTAAGAAATCTCATTCTTGACAATAAGGACAATGCCGACAAAAACAAGGGTGTGCCTATCGAGCGATACTTGAATTTGTTGTGATTTTCTCTGACAGGGGGATGTCTTGCATGTGATTAGTGATTTTTAGGATAAACAAAGAGGGGCGGAAACCAATTCGGTTCCCGCCCCTCTCTATTCTTGTTTGTTTATCAGAATTTCACTGATGTCGTTTTGCCGTTGTGGCAGACACTTAAAATATGAATCTGATTGTCTATCTTAATCTGCTCCTCGTCCGATTCTGCTTTCTTCGATGCCACCAGCTTGCCGGTCGCGTCATATAGTTTGATTACAGAACCGATTGGCAGGTCTGTCAGTCGCACATAGTCTTTTTGGCGGTATACTCCAACCGGACAAACTTCATTGTCGGCTGCAACCGATTCTGTTCCGGTTTCGTCGTCAGGCTCCGTGCTTGCTATTTTTCCTGTTATCACACCACGGCCGTTGGTTCCAAAATAGCAGATTCCGTAGGTGCGCATGTCTCCGCTGATTGCATAGTTGATTGAACCGTACTGGTGCTCATCGTCGTTTATGCGTTGCCATGTGGCTCCTTTGTCTGTCGAGCGGTAAACTCCTGTCTTGCCTTTGTATGCTCCGGTCATATACAGGGTCGGATATGTCTTGCCTTCGGCTGCTTTTCCAAAGCCGATTACGTCGCATTGGTCAACATCGGCACATGGCATGCTGAATGTTTTTCCTCCGTCTTCTGTGACAAACAAACCCTTTTTGTTGCATGGCAGCCATACGTGGCCCTCAAATCCTGGAACAGCTTTGATGTATATGCTGCTTGTAGGGAACGAGTCGTGTGTGGCGGTGTTGGTTATTGTGCCAGACTCTGTGTTGAATGTCATGAACTGACCTTCGCTGTAAATGTAGAATACAGAGTCGTTCACACGGTCTGAACATACGTAGCTGCCGCTCGGAATCGCAGATATCTGCTTCATGCCGTAATCTGCTCCGCCCCAAACTCCCTGGTCTTCGGTCGACCATAATGTGTAGTTGCCTTTTGCCGATATTGCCACCGATCCGTTCTTTGCCTTCATGCAGCTTTCGTAGCGTTTGTTCCATGTCAGTCCTCCGTCTCCTGATGATGCTATGTTGCATGTGTCTTCATACTGGGCTGGCGAGCATGTTCCAACTCTGACAACTTTAACAGGGTCAAGCTCGGCATAGTCCACACTCGAGCCGCGGCTGAATACAGGGGTGGTCCACATCTGTGTTGGTGTGTCCACATCTGTGTGTGTGAATCCGCCAATGTCGCCAACTCCTGTCACTACTTTCACGTCGCCTGTTGGCGGTACGCACAGCGACAGCACTGCACATTCTTCTATTCCGTCTCCCCACGATGTTATGTGCATTGTGGTGGTTGTGTCTGTGAAATCGCTCAGGTTTGATGTCCCGTATAGTGTGGCTCCGGTTCCGTACAGCATTTCCTCGCTGTTGAATGGGTTTATTTCCAGGTCGCCTATCATCCAGCCTAATTTTGGCTGAACCACATCTGGGAATCGGCTGGTTGTGGTTCCCCAGTTCAGCCATATAAAGTCGCCTATGTTCACATCGTAATGGAACACTGCCGACGGATAGCTTGTCCAGTAGAAGCTTCTATACCAGCTTGCTCCTCCGTCTTCTGAGAAGAACAGCATTGCGTCTGGCCAGTAGCTGTTGAGCACCGACACCATTATGCGGTTCGGATTTTGGGCGTCTACCGCACAGCCTCCGTATCCAAAGTATGCGTCTTCTGTCTGCAGCACGTCTGTTCCCCATGCTTCGTCTTTCTCGTGCATGTGTGGGGTTATGTCAAACCACTCCTTGGTGTAGATGTTATACTTCCACACTTCGCCATATCCTCCGTCATATGGTCCGCATTTGTCGTTGTATGGCAGCACAAGAAAACTGTCTCGCAATACGCCGTGGTGCGGCATTATGTGTACGCCTTCGGTCGAGTTGCTGGCTTCATAGATCGCGTTTGTAGGCTGTCCGGCAACTGCTGTCCACGTCTCTCCTCCGTCGGTCGATTCATATATGTTGTCGCCCTCGGCTTGCATCGCACCAACAAACAGGCGTTTGCAGGCTGCGCCCATTTCGCTGCTCTGGGTGTCAAATGCCACCCAGCCAATTCCTATAGGGTCTGCTGTGTATGCGTATTCTGGGTCCTGTATATATGTGCCTGTAACAGGGAATGATTCGATTTTGTTCCAGGTCTTTCCTGAGTCGGTCGATTTCCACAATCCGTTGCCCGAGCGTGCTCCAAAATACAGAACCGTGTTGTCGTGTGGGTCAATCATGAGTCTCTCTCCAACGCTTCTGCCTGGCATGTTTCCTCCGCTTTTGAATGGCATGTCATATCTGGTCCAGCTGTCTCCGTAGTCGGTCGAGCGGTATAGTGCGGCCATATGGTCGGTCCAGTCGTTTGTGTATGTGCCTGCCATCAGGTAGCAGATGTTTGGTTCCACAGGGTCTGTCGCAAACGACTCTGCTCCCAGCCAGTTCCAGTCTTCAGGGGCAACAAAGTCCGTCAGCGGTATGTTCTTCTTCGTCGCATAGTCATATCGATACATTCCGCCCATGTCGGTGCGTATGTATAGCAGGTTTTTTTCGCTCTCGTTGTAGATGATGCCGGGAATAAATCCTCCGCCTCCGCCTATTTTCACATTCTGCCAGCTGTAGATGTCTTTCGCCGACGCTCCTGTCAGCGACATGACAACTGCTGCGCAACATGCCAGTTTTTTCAGCCTGTTGCTGTTGATTTTTTGTTTGTATGTCTTTCCCATCGGATATGTAGTTTTTTTCTGATAGTTGTATTCTGCAAATATAATCATTTCTTTTTCCTGTTATTTTAGCCTTGTGGTATATTTTCAATGAATTCTGATTTGTGCGTGATGAAACAGACTTTTAGACTCATGTATTTGTTTTTTATATGACTGCTTTTCTTGAAGCTTCGATGCTTTAATGGTCTGCATTTGGATAACACAGCGTGAAGTCAATTTGGTTGTTTGACTCATTTTTATCCTGACGTGCTCTATGCTTTATTCCGTTTTTTTCTGTGTGTATAGGTCACCCTGTTGAAGGCCATAGAAACCAATAATTTGCCAACTATTCACTATCTTTGTGACAAAACCTCTGCTTTATGTTCGTAGAGGCCTATATTTAATACTGCTTTATGATAAATTTGGTTTCATGGAATGTCAATGGCCTCAGGGCTTGTGTCGATAAGGGATTCAAGGATATTTTTTCGGCTCTTGATGCTGATGTCTTCTGTCTGCAGGAGACTAAAATGCAGGCCGGACAGCTCGACATTTCTTTCGATGGCTATAAATCCTACTGGAACTATGCCGACAAAAAGGGATATTCGGGCACGGCTGTGTTCTCAAGAATCGAACCTCTGTCTGTCAGATACGGAATGGATATTGACCTGCACGACCATGAGGGACGTGTGATTGCGCTTGAGTTCGACAAGTTCTTTTTTGTCTGCGTCTACACTCCTAACAGTCAGGACGAACTCAAGCGTCTTGATTACCGTATGCAGTGGGAGGACGATTTCCGTGCTTTCCTTTTGAATCTGGACAAACAGAAACCAGTGGTCGTCTGCGGAGATATGAATGTGGCACACGAGGAGATTGACCTTAAAAATCCAAAGACTAATCATCTTAGTGCTGGTTTCTCTGACGAGGAGAGAGCCAAGATGACCGAATTGCTTGGTGCTGGTTTTGTTGATTCTTTCAGATTCCTTTACCCAGACAAGGTCGAGTATAGCTGGTGGAGCTACCGCGGTGGTGCAAGAGCCAGAAACGTGGGGTGGCGCATTGATTATTTTTTGACTTCTTCTTCTCTGAAGTCTAATATCAAGGATTCTGTCATCCACACTGATATCATGGGCAGCGACCATTGTCCGGTTAGGCTCGTGCTTGATGTCTGATTATATACGGCAGTTTAATTCCTTTAAAAAAACAAGTTCCCTGATGCTACAATTGCTCTCGGGGAACTTTTTCTATTTGCGGTGGCGGTGACATCAAAATAAACATTCCCTTACGGCAAGATCCGCATATGGTTTTCCGCTGAAGATGCTCTCTTTGTTTGCCATTCCTGCTTCTGTTCCGTAGTACATAACAAACGGACGGCCAGTCTGCTTGCTGAATCTAATGGCTTCTTCCACTAATGTGGCGTTGCCTCGGCAGCTGAACAGGATACGGTCAGTGTCATGATTGTCCAGAAACAGTATGAGCTTGAAGTCTTTTGGGTATTTTGCAAAATGGCGTCTGATTTCCCGCTGCAGCTCTTTGTTCCCCACTATGTTCTCCCCTTTGTTTATGTGTCTTAGCAGTATCTCCCTGTATTCAAAATCCAAAACGCCGTCAAGCACTCCTATATAGTCTTGCTGCAATTTTTCTTGGTTTATGCCGTAGTGTTTCTTTTCCCACTGTTTTTTCAAGTGTACTGTGTTGAAGAATTTCTCGTCTAATCCGGCGCTCCACACTTCCCCAAAGAACACTTTGTCTGGATAGTGCTGTCTCATTTCCGTCATAAATGCATTCCAGAAGTTAAATGACGGACCTATGGCGTGGTCAATGCGTAATCCGTCAAACCCTATGTTGCACCAGTATTTTGCAACTTCAATCATGTACCTACTTGCAGGGCCGTAATTCAGATTGAGTTTAGGCAGCTCGTCGTATCCCATAAAGCAACGATATGAGCCATCCTCTTCAATGTGGAACCAGTCTCTATATTGGCTCTGTTTGCTTTTTCTTGCGTCGATAAAGAACGGGTGGGTGTCGGCACAATGGTTTGGCACGTAGTCGGTGATGATGCGCATTCCTTGGCGGTGCACCAGCTCAATCAGTCGTTTCACATCGTCGAGTGTCCCAAAATGTGGGTCGACGGTGTAGTAGTCGGTGATATGGTATCCGTGGTAGTTCTTGCTTTGGCAGATGGGGGATAGCCACAGAGTGTTGAATCCCATATTCTTGATATAATCAAGATGGGCTGTTATTCCGCTGATTGTTCCGCCCAGAAACTTGTTCTCGTTTTTTTGTGTTTTGTCTCCTGTGAATCGGTCAACAAGAATGTGATATATATATGCTCGGTCTATCCAGTTCTTCATAAAATCAGTACTGTCTATGTTTGCGCAAATGTATATTGTTTTCTATTTTTGCGCAAATTCTGGTGGGTTATGAGGATTGAGCATGTGGCTATTTATACCGATCAACTTGAGGAGATGAAATCTTTTTTCTGTTCATTTTTCAACGGAAGGTCATCTTCTTTATATCGTAATCATGTAACTGGTTTCTCCAGTTACTTTATTTCGTTTGATGGTGGTGCCAGACTTGAGCTCTGTCATAGCGAAAACTCTACGCAACATGGACTCAATGGCTCAAATCATATTGCGTTCAGTTTGGAAAGCAGAGCGGCTGTGGATGATTTGACCAGCAGATTGCAAATGGCAGGTTTCGTCTTGTTGAGTGGCCCCCGTGTCACAGGCGATGGCTATTACGAGAGTTGCTTGAGGGTGTTTGATGGTGTGGTGATTGAGTTGACTGTGTAATACCCCTTTATGTACATAATGAAAAAAAACAGCGTGATGAGAAAACGGGTTCTCATCACGCTGCTTTTTTTATGTCTTTGCTTCAGATTTGCCTTACAGCTCGTCTGCCGCATATAAAAACTCCATTCCGGGAACTTTGTAGTCGAATATTTCGCCTGGGTTGAAGAAACGCTTCAGCTCTATTTCTGCATTCTCGGCCGAGTCGCTGGTGTGCACTATGTTCTCTTGGAAACTCATGCTCAGGTCGCCTCTTATTGTGCCTGGTGCCGATTTTCTTCCGTTTGTTGCTCCGGCCATGTTTCTAACAACATCCACTGCGTCAACGCCTTCGTAGCAGCACACTATAACGGGTGTCACCATCATTGCGTCCTTGAGCTGCTGGAAGAATGGCTTTCCTTTGTGCTGGCCATAGTGTTCCGACAGCTGCTCGTCTGTCAGCTGGCACATCTTCATTCCGGCCAGTCTTAGTCCTTTCTGCTCAAATCTTTTTGTCACTTCTCCAACCAGCTGGCGTTGCAGACAGCTTGGTTTCAGTATTACCAATGTTTTTTGTATCATTTCTTGTTTTGTTTTACTCAACTTTCATAAACGCAAAGAATACGGCCAGCAGTATAAAGCAGAATGCCACCAGATGGTTCCAGTGCAGTGTCTCGCCTTTAAACATCATCGTTGCCATTACTGTGAACACGGTCAGCGATATTGCCTCCTGAATTATTTTCAGCTGGAAGAGACTGAACGGTCCGCCGTTCTCCCTGAATCCTATTCTGTTTGCTGGCACCTGTGCGCAATATTCAAGCAGCGCTATTCCCCAGCTCAGCAATATAACTCCTATCAGGGGCCAGTTGCTCGTGTGCCCTCCTTGCTGCAGCTTCAGGTGTCCATACCATGCAAGTGTCATGAATGTGTTCGACACCACCAGCAGCAAAATTGTTATTATTCCTTGTTGCATTTCGTTTTTTTTTACTTCTTGTTCTTGGTCGCGTTTTATCCCTCGACATATGTTGTACTCTTGTTTTTCTGCTAAGTTGTATATGAGTTTATGTCGATAAAACATTGCTGCAAAAAAAAAGAAGACGACCAAAACATCTGTCTTGATCGTCTTGTGAGCCAGTCGGGGTTCGAACCCGAGACCCCATCCTTAAAAGGGATGTGCTCTACCTGCTGAGCTACTAGCTCTCCGTTTAGAGAATGTCAATTCTTTCGTTTTGACGTTGCAAAATTATGCCTTTTTTTCGTTCTGTCCAAATCATCAGCAAAAAAAATGACGAATATTTTGAACTTTTTTTCTTTCTTGCTGACTGTCAGCTTATTTGCAGATGTCTAGGCTTTTGTATATTGTTACCGGACAGGTCTTGTTGCTTTGCAGCAGGCCGCAGTTGTATATGTTTATGCTCATTGTGTTCTCTCCGAGCGGATATGAACCGCTTATGCCGTTTGTGCTTTCGGTGTATACTATGTCGTTCGCATCTTTGTCTTTCAGCGACACAATACTATATGTTATCTCAATGCCGTTGTCTGTTATTATTGGATATTTGGCTGTGATGTTGCCGCTTTTCGATAGATATGCGTTGTCGGCACATTTTGATGCGGCTGCTGGCATATTTACTTGTAGCGTGGTTGTGCATGTGGCTTCTTCATATCCGTCGCTCACTTTCCAGTATATGGTGTATGGGGTTGCTCTCGCAAAAAAATAATCGGTGTATGTTGAGGCCTCGTTCGTTATTGTTGTCCAGGTTGTCCCATTTCTCGACCAGCTTATCGTCGGACTGCAAAGCCCTGTTGTCGTTGGGGTGTTGTTACCGGTGAAACTGACGTCTGTGCCACACTCATTGCTTGTCTCAACGCTCATGCTGCTGTTCACAACACTGCAATATGGGGCGCTTGGCGCTTTTACTCGGAATGTTTGTGGACATGAATAGTTGGCTTGCACAAATGCTTGCACTTCCCACGGATACTCAGTGTATAGTCCTGGTGAGTATGAACTTTTTGACAGACTGTTAAAATCCATGTCTACTGTGTTACCACATATTTTTGTGTAGTAATATTTGACAAATACCACATAGTGAGTGCTAAATGTCTTCTTCAGTTCTGTCTCTATGGTGTTCTTAGACACCACGCAACTGTTGTCCGCAGTGAATGTTTTTATTTCTGTTATTTTAGGACATGCTCTTACTTTGAAGTCTGTGAGTTGACATTGGCCCAGATAATTGCCGTCTGCGGTCATTGCCCATATATTCATGTTTTTTATTTCCTCGTTGTTTTGCATTCCGTTTGGCCATTTTTTGCTGAATGTCTCTATGTCTGAGCCGATTATCTGTAGATTGTCTCTTGTCGAGTATTGCCAGTTTTCTACTGTGTAGTTCGCTGTCGGAAGTTTGTCTGTTATCTGGCTCAGAAACTCTTTTTCTGTCGGAATTGTGCAGTCGTCGTTTGTCGTGAATAAGCTCACTTCGTGAAGAAAACTTGTGTTCAGGTCTTTGCATTCAACATGACAACTTTCTACTGTGTATTCAGCTCCGCTAACGTCCACCCATTCGCCAAACAGCAGTCTCTGTAGTTTGTATGTTATGATGTTCTCCTGCTGATTTCCGGTGCTGGCACTGTAGTATATTTGCGCTGTTCCTGTATAGGTCGTGCTCTGGATGCCGGTGGCTGTGAGGCTGACTATGTTGTTCGCGTCTTCTTTGTCTATCAGTCTGTATGTGTTGTTCTCCTGGACTCCTTCAACGGTGAATGTCACATTGTTGGTCTTTCCTGTGTATGAGATGTTTTTTGACAAAGACGATACATTCGACGTCATCGACACGCACTCAGGATACATGCTGATTTCTATCCTTGCGTTGCAAAGCATCGATATGCAGGCTAATAATGACAATAAGTCAATCTTCTTTTTCATTTCTTGTTTTCTTGCTTTGTTTCCACCACAAATGTTTTTTCTTCGCCTCTGCTTTCTCTCACCATCTGTTCAAAGGCTTTCCACAGCGGCTCGTCTGGCACTGGTGCCACCACATGTATCCTGTTGTGTGATACAGGGTGCTCAAAGTCTATGCTGTGGGCATGCAGACTTATTCCTCCGTCTGGATTCGAACGGGCAAATCCATACTTCAAGTCTCCTTTTATCGGACAGCCTATCTTGCTCAGCTGACATCTTATCTGGTGGTGACGGCCTGTCTTCAGGTCTATTTCGAGCAGATAATAGTTGTCCGACTTTGCTATCACTTTGTAGTCCAATATCGCAAGCTTGGCGTTCTCGCGTTTCTCGGCATAGGCATACGACTTGTTCTGCTTTTCGTTTCTTACTATGTAGTGTGTCAGTGTTCCTTCTTCGGCTGGCGGTGCGTTCTTCACCAGGGCCCAGTATTTTTTTGTCAGGTCATGGGTCTTGAACAGGTCGTTCATTCTCGACAGACTTTTCGATGTCTTCGCAAACACCACGACTCCGCTTGTGGGGCGGTCCAGTCTGTGGGTCACTCCTATAAACACGTTCCCTGGCTTGTTGTATTTCTCTTTCAGATACTGCTGCAGCATCTCCGACAGGGTCACGTCGCCGGTCTTGTCGGCTTGCACTATTTCAGAGCAGGTCTTGCTTATTATTATCAGATGGTTGTCTTCGTACAGAACTTCCATTTCTTTTCCTTTTTGTTTGTTGCTTTTCCTACTTTCGCTGTTTCATTGCTTCATACAGCACAACGCCTGCTGCCACCGACACGTTCAGCGACTCTATGCTGCCTTTCACAGGAATCGACACAACCTCGTCGGCCGAGCGGAGCACCAGGTCCGACACATCGTTCCTGTCGTCCGAGAACACTATTGCCATCGGTCCTGTGTAGTCTAGCTTGTCATAGGTCTTTTTCGCGCCTCTGCTTATCGCAACAACTTTCAGTCCGCTGTTCTTCACATATTTCATTGCCTCGCCCAGACTGAACTCTCTGCACACAGGCAGGGTGTTCAGCGCTCCGGCCGATGTCTTCATCGCATCTGCGTTGACCATCACTCCTCCGCGCATTGGCAGCACCACGGCGTCAACTCCGGCGCAGTCGCATGTGCGGGCTATTGAGCCAAAGTTCCTGACGTCTGTCACCCCGTCAAGTATCACCAGCAACGGGTCTTTGCCTTGTTCGAATATCTGCGGCACCAGGTCTGATACTTTCTGGTATTCCACTTTGCAGATGAAGGCTATTGCCCCTTCGTGGTTCTTTTGTGTGTATTTGTTCAGTCTCTCAACTGGTACTCGCTGAACCTGAACAGTGGGGTGGTTCTTCAGCTCGTCCATCAACTCGCGAGACAGGTTGCTGTTCAGGTCTCTCTTGATTATTATCTTGTCTATCTCTTTGTTGGCCTGCAGTGCTTGGGTTATTGCATGTATGCCAAATATCATTTCGCTTTCTTTCATTGTCTTTCTTTAATTTCTTAGTTTTTCCAGTTCTTCGCTCAGCAGCTCCCACTCATACATCTTCTGCTCCAGCGAGTGTTTCAGTGATGGATATTCGCTCAGGGCTTTGTCGTAGTCTTTGTGGCTTGGGTCGGCTATTACCTGCTCCGACTCTGCTATCTGGTTTTCCAGCTTGCTTATCTCTTTTTCGGTGGCGCTTACTTCTTTCTCTAGCTTGTTGATTTTTTTCTTTTGCTCCTTCTGCTCCTCATAGCTCAGCTTCGACGCCATTTTCTCTTCCGTGTTGCCTTTCTGCTCTTTTTCCTTGTAGGCAGATGTGTCAAGATCGTGCAGCGACTCCATTTTCTTGTCTTCAAGGAACTGATATATGCCGCCCAGATGCTCCACTACTTTGTGGTGGGTGAACTCGTATGTCTTCTCAACAAGCCCGTCAAGAAAATCACGGTCGTGCGACACTATTATCGCTGTTCCGTCGAATGCTTTTATTGCCTGTTTCAGAACTTCTTTTGTCGGTATGTCAAGGTGGTTTGTCGGCTCGTCGAGCACCAGCACGTTCACTGGCTCAAGCAGCAGTCTTATCATTGCCAGGCGTGTGCGCTCTCCTCCCGACAGCACTTTCACTTTCTTTTCCGATGCCTCTCCGCCGAATCTGAATGCACCCAGAATATCGCGTATCTTTGTGCGTATATCGCCTGTCGCCACTTTGTCTATCGTGTCAAAAACTGTTACGTTCTCGTCTAACAGCGACGCCTGGTTCTGAGCAAAGTATCCTATCTTCACAAGGTGACCGAGTTTCAGCTCGCCAGTGTAGTCTTTTATTTCGTCTATTATGCACTTCACTAGTGTCGATTTTCCTTCGCCGTTCTTGCCCACAAATGCAACTTTCTCTCCTCTTTTCACCGTTATGTCTATCTTGTCGAGGATGTTTTTGCTGCCGTAGCTTTTGCTCAAGCTTTTGCATTCAAGCGATACTGAGCCTGAGTGGGGGGCTGGCGGAAATTTCAGACTTATGGTGCTGGTGTCTTCGTCATCTATCTCTATGCGTTCTATCTTGTTCAGTGCTTTGATTCTCGATTGCACCTGCACTGCTTTTGTGGCTTTATATCTGAATCTCTCTATAAAGTCTTCGGTGTCCTGTATTTCTTTCTGCTGGTTCTCAAATGCCCTCATCTGCTGCTCGCGTCTTTCTTTGCGCAGCTGCATGAATTTGGTGTATGGCACTTTGTAGTCGTATATGTGTCCGCACGATATTTCTATTGTTCGGTTTGTCACCGAGTCAAGAAATGCTCTGTCGTGCGACACCAGCAGCACCGTGCATCCGTTCTGTTTCAGGAAGTTTTCTAGCCATTGTATTGACTCAATGTCAAGGTGGTTTGTTGGCTCGTCGAGCAGCAGCATGTCTGGGCGGCGCAGCAGTATTTTTGCTAGCTCTATGCGCATTCTCCATCCGCCGCTGAATTCAGACGACTGTCTCTCAAAGTCTTTCCTCTCGAATCCAAGTCCAAGCAGTGTTTTTTCAATCTCACCCTGGTAGCTGTGTATTCCGTGCATCTCAAGCTGCTCGTTCAGGGCGGTCATGTCCTCAATCAGTTTGTTGTAGGCTTCGCTCTCATAGTCGGTCCTCAACGCCAGCTCTTCGCCCATCTTGTTCGATTTCTCTTGCATCTTCAGCAGCTCGTCAAATGCTTCCTGGGCGTCTTCAATCACTGTCTTGCCGTCTTTGTGCAGCATTGTCTGTGGCAGGTATCCAATCTTGAATTCTTTTGGAATCGACAGGTTGCCTGTGCTTGGCTGTTGAATTCCGGCAAATATCTTGAGCATTGTCGATTTCCCGGCTCCGTTTTTGCCCACCAACGCTATCTTGTCGTGTTCTGATATCACAAAGGACACATCTTCAAACAGCGATGTCCCTCCAAACGATACCGACAGGTCTGATACTGATATCATCTCTCTATATTCTGTTTTTGCTAGATTATCTTTTTTACTGCTCGTCTGTTCTTTGTCTCGACGCAGACGCAACAATCGGCAAAGATACTACTTATTTTGCAGATTTTTTGACCGATAGCTTGACGTTGATTTTTTTAGAGTTATTTTTGTTGCAAAAATTTCAATCGATGGATAATTCAACCTCTTGGCTTTCTTTCGGTAAGGTCAGGTTGCGAGCTTTGGAGCTCGACGATGTGCAGGCTCTCTACAAGCTCGAAAACGACTCTTCTGCGTGGATTTATGGTTGCAACACTCAGCCCGTTTCTGTCTCTGCTCTTACCGATTATGTTCTTTCTGCTGGCACCGATGTATATAAGGTTTCGCAGCTGCGTCTTGCCATTTGTGTTGATGGCGATGATGAGCCTGTTGGCATGATTGATCTGTATGATTTCGACCACCGCAATTCGCGTGCGTGGGTTGGTGTCATTGTCCGCGAGGATATGAGGAAGAAGGGCATAGCTTCTGATGCTCTCAGCGCTTTGTGCAACTATTCGTTTGGATTCTTGCATTTGCATACTCTTCTTTGCTATGTGCCGGTCAGTAATCTGGCTAGCTTCAATTTGTTTTGCAGTGCTGGCTTCACAAATGGAGGCGTGCTTGTCGACTATATACGCACATCCGATGGATATGAGGATGTGCATATTCTGCAGAAGTTTGGACCCGACGTGGTTGATGCTTCAAAATAATCAGTAAGTGGAATTGATAAATAAATTAGTTTAGATATTATGTTCAGCAAAAATTATGTTTGGGTGATTGCGGCTGTGGCTGCCACTGGCGGACTCCTTTTCGGTTTCGACACTGGTGTCATTTCGGGTGCTATCCCTTTTTTGCAGCAGGATTTCCAGCTCGATGATTCTGCTGTCGAGAATATCACCACTTGTGGGCTGCTTGGTGCTGTCTTGGGTGCAGTCGTCAGCGGCCGTGTCAGCGATATGGTTGGCCGCAAAAGGGTTATTATTGTAGCGGCTGTTGTGTTCCTTGTCGGTGCTTTGTGGTGCGGCTGTGCGGCTTCTGTGGCCAGCTTGCTTGCAGCCAGGGCGTTCCTTGGCATTGCCATTGGCATTGCTTCTTTCTCCACTCCTTTGTATATTGCCGAGATTTCTCCTGCCAGCATCCGTGGAACTCTCGTTTCTATGTTCCAGTTGCTCATCACTATCGGTCTGCTTGCGGCTTTTGTGTCCGACAGCGCTTTGGCCAATAATTCCGATTTGCAGTGCTGGCGCTCTATGTTCTACGTGGGTGTGGTTCCGGCTCTTATTCTGCTCGTTGGCATGTTCTTCCTGCCTGAGTCGCCAAGATGGTTGCTCGGCAAGGGACGCGAGGCTGAGGCTGTGGCTGTTCTCAACAAGATTGAGGACCCAGCTCAGATTAAGAATGAGGTCGAGGCTATGAAGCGCGACATCCTGACCGAGGCCAATCAGATGGGCCTTGTGCAGACTTTCAAGCAGAAGTGGATGGTCTATCCTATTGTGCTGGCTGTGTTCATCATGTTCTTCCAGCAGGCTGTGGGCATAAACACTGTTATTTACTATGGGCCTAGCATCTTCCTTAAGGCTGGTTTCGAGGGTAACGAGGCTGCCATTTTTGCCTCTGTTTCTGTGGGTGTTGTCAATGTTCTGTTCACGGTGCTGTCGCTTTTCTTGATCGACAGAATCGGTCGCCGTCGTTTGTTCTTTGTCGGCATGACTGCCATGTTTGTTGCTTTGTCGCTCATTGCTTTCTGTTTCGTTCGTCTTGATTCGATGGGCAGTTTTGGGCCGTATGCAATTGTTGGCGCAATGTTGTTCTATATCGCGTCGTTTGCGGTCAGCATGGGTCCTCTTGCCTGGGTGCTTATCACCGAGGTTTTCCCTACCAATGTGCGTGGTGTTGGTTCTTCGCTGGGCTCGTTGAGCAACTGGGCGTTCAATTCGCTGGTCGTTTGGACTTTCTTCAAAATCATAAACTGGTTCGCTTCTTCGCTTGGCAGCGAGGCGCTTGGCACTGCAGGCGCTTTTGGCTTGTTTGCCGTTGTCACTCTTGTTGGCATGCTCTGGGGATATTTCTTTATTCCTGAAACAAAGGGCAAACGCCTTGAGGATATCGAGGCTCACTGGCGTAATGGTGGCACTCCGCGTCAGCTCTGATTCAAGATTGTCTATATGGTGGATATGGTAAACACCCCTGCGGCTTGTTATGCTGCAGGGGTGTTTTGTAATATAGCCTACTTCTCAAACCTGTGCTTAAGCTAAGCAAATAACAATTAAGCCTGAAAAAGGTTTGTATAAAAAAAAACTGAGTGGCAATTCAATGTTCAGATTATAAGAGACTCAATCTCTATAATGTGATTTTAGAAACACCAAAATATCACTCTTATAACTTGATTTTGTCACTTCACAAAATATGTCTAACTTTATAGAAATTGAACTTGTATGGGTAAATATTTGGATCCGAGATATGTTTTGACTTTCAAGGCTGTCTTTGCTGAATATCCCGACTTGATTATCAGCTTCTTGAATGCTCTTTTGCCGTTCAAAAATGGTGAAGAAGTGCTGTCGGTGGAATATCTGCCTAACGACTTGGTTGAAAATCAGCTTGGCAAATATACTATTATCGATGTTCGCTGCAAGGACAATAACGGACGCCAGTTCCTGGTGGAAATGCAGATGTACTGGTCTGACGAATTTAAACAGCGTGTTTTTTTTAACGCATCAAAAGCATATGTCAAGCAAGCCGACAAGGGCTTCCACTACAGGGATTTGCAACCGGTCTATTCTCTTAACTTGGTCAACGACATAGCTTTTAGTGGCGAAAAATACTATCATCTGTTCCAGTTGGCTGAAAAGGGAGAGCCTGACCGTGTGATTGAAGGAATAGAACTGGTTTTTGTGGAATTGCCAAAATTCCAGTCACAAAACAAGGCGGTAAAGACAATGATGCGTCTGTGGCTAAAATTCCTTACTGAGATTAACGAAGATACTACTGAAGTGCCTCAAGAATTAAGGGACAACCCGGAAATAAGCAAGGCCATCGAAATCCTGGAACGTGCCGCTTACACCGAGGAACAATTAGCCTCGTACGAAAAGTATTGGGATATGGTTGCTGTGAACAATGCCCTCTATTATGGCAGATATGATGCAGGTAAAGAGGATGGTTTGAAGGAAGGCCTAAAAGAAGGTAAAATGGAAACTGCCAGAAACCTAAAAAAATTAGGTATACCAAATGAAACAATCAGTCAGGCTACCGGTCTCACTGTCGATGAAATCAAAATGCTTTAGAATATGCTGAAACAAACAAAAACGGCTGGCACAAATCAATGTGACAGCCGTTCTTGTTTTGTTAGTTCTCTATGTTTTGTAAGTATTAAGTTCCAATTCTTCTTGTTGTTTATACTTACTCGTGAAATTTCAAGTCTAATTACAAATGAGAAGAAGGTGCACCGGAACCAGCAAACTAATGGTTCTGAGATTTCCTAGCCTCAAAGTTGCCTTAAATCATTCGATGACACTTCTAATTCTAGTGTCTCTTTGCGCCATCCATTCATTTTTCTTCCTCCTTTTTGTGAATTTTTTGTGATTATTTGTTGCACAACTCCAATTCCCAGTGAAAATATTGAGCTGTATTCCCACGAGCAAAGCTAAAACAGAATTCTGTCAAATACAGTCATTCTGCTTTTTTTTCTGATCAATAGAACCAAAAGTTTTTTTAAAAAAAACATTGATGATAGATTGCATACTGCTGAATTCCGAATTTTATAGAGGTTGACCTATGGCTTTTTGTTTGGTGAAATTGCTGCACTGAAGCAAAAAAAATCAGCAATCTTTCTTTTTGATTGCTGATTTTGAATGTGTATTCTATTTTTTTTTTACTGATTCTTTTTTGTCAGTGTCTTGGCTGTGGTTGTCAGCAGACCTTTTGCCCAGCGAACTATCACAACCGACAGAACAAAGGCAACTGCAGTGTCAACCCATGTTATTCCCCATATCATTGCACATATAAGTCCAACGATGGCTCCTATGCTTGTTAGCGCATCTGCCAGCACATGCAAAAAGGCTGAATGGCTGTTCAGGTCGCCGTCGTGGTGATGGTGGTCGCTCAGCACAAGTGCGCATATTCCGTTCACCACCAGTCCCACAACTGCAACAATCATTGCGTCAACGGCTCCGATCTCAACATCGGGTTGTACCATGCGCTCAACTGCTTCCACTATGATGAACAGGGCAAATATCAGCAGAATAACTCCGCTTGCAAATGCCGACAGCGACAGAATCTTGTCTGTGTCATATGGATTGTCTTCCCTGCTCTCCAGGTGGCGAACCAGTATGTATGTCGCCCACGACAGACCTATTGCCATTACATGGCTGCCCATGTGGATTCCGTCGGCCAGCAGGGCCATCGAATTTGTTATGATGCCAAAGAACACCTCGAGCACCATTGTCACTGCCGAGAATATGACCACAAACGCCGTGCGTTTCTCTTTGCTTGAAATTGAATTTTGTGCCATTGTTTTCTGTTTTTTTATTTCTGCACAAAACTATTGATTAACTTTTGCAAACGAATTGCAAATGTTCGCTTGCGGTCATATTTCTAGCTCTTTGCGGCACTTCGGACATATGCCTTTCACCACAAACTCAGATTCCGACAGCAGATAGCCTTCTGGTATCGGCACTTCTGGCAGCGGCACATTCTCAAGGCATACCGTTTTGTGGCAGTGCGTGCACGTCAGGTGCACGTGGTGACACTCATGCTCCGAGCATCTGCACACGCAGTATTTTTTCATGCCAGAGCCGTCGTCTATCTCGTGCAGAATATGGTGCTCTGCAAACAACGTCAGTGCTCGATACACCGACGATGTGTCGCTGTTCGCCAGCACGTCCGTCACGTCTTGCAGCGAGAACGCTCCGTGCATCTCCTCTTCTATTGTCTTAAGCACCAGCAGCCGCACCGAGGTTACACGCACCCCAGCCTCGGCAAGCCGTTGCTCTATTTTTTCGCTCTCAATCATTATCTCTTATCTTTCGAGTGCGAATTTACAATTTTTCTAGTTGTCTTTCACTCCTTTTCAAACACAATCCAGTTCGACCCGTTCACCTTTTCATATTGCACTGTGGCTTTGCCGTCTTGGTTGCGCCACCATGTGTGGTTGTAGTCCTGTCCCATTTCCATGTACATCGCATTGTCAACATCCAGTTTTCGCAACTCTTCCATAAACCTTCTGCGTGTCATCGCGCATCGGGTCTCAAAAAGGAACAGCTCACCTTTGCGCTCACACAGCACCCTGTAGCTCGCAACCCAGTCTTCCTCTCTGGGAAACTTCTCCTGCTCCTTGCCGTTCAATATCACCATGCACTGGCATATTGCAGTGTGTATGTCGCTGTCTGCGGCAACAATGCTGTCGTAACTCGTCTTGTCGTGAAACTCTATCTTCCCGTCTTTTCTGCATATCATTCCGCCTGTGTTGTTGCGGCACGGAAATCCCTTGTGCAGACTGTCGCCGGCTACATGCCAGCCCGCAATGTTGATGTGGTCAAATCCTGGTCTTATCAGTCCGGTGAAGGCTGCAGGGGCGCACATGACAACTTTTTTGCTCGCTGTGTCTGGCGCATTCTCAACCGCCAGTTCTATTTTGCTGAACAGCGGCTTTCGCACGGCAAAACTGTCACTCTCGGTGCACATGGTATATTGCGCAGCCGCCTCTGTCCATATCATCATAATTGTTGCAATCACGGCAAGTGTCCTTTTTCCTGTCATAGGCTCATCGTTTTTTTTGTATATCTGAGTTTTTCATCTCCAATATACGGATTAATTAACTACTTTGCAAATCATGATGATTAAAGGTTGGCTTGAGATTTTCAAAACACAGTCCTATCTTTTCCCAAATCAAAGTGATTTACTCTGATTCTTGATGTTTTGTTCTTGTTGATGCTGAACCTGATGATATATCTGTGACTTTTAGTAAAAAAGTTTAGAAAACTTGCAATAATAAAAATCCTTCAACATACAGATTGTACTGCATTGCTGAAGGATATATCTAAATAAAAAAACTAATTACACTTACTTTTTTGCAAATTTGCTCATGTATTCGGCTGCATATATTGGCCATTTAGGAACCTTGCGGAAATTGGTGCGCACTGCTGGAATGTCTAAGAAGAAAAATAGGAATGTCACTATTCCACTAATGCATACTATTATACCATAAATTTGTTTTATGGCCACACTAATGCAATCCTTAATGTAATCCTCCATGAAAACAGGAAAATTGAAACTGGTAGGGTCAATACGTGTAAGTGTGATGTTTTGGCCGTAGCGGACGATGTCGTCGTTCAGAAAATGTGAGAACAAGGATGTGTAGATGCTGTAGCCTGCTGCACCTGCCAAATACATGTGAAAAATGTTGAAAACGAAGAGACCCATAAAGAATTTCTCAAGGTCGGGAATTGATTCGTCGAGCGACCACATGAGCGTTGCTGAAAGAATGGCGGTAGCAGCTCCACGGCAGAATATAGGCAAACGGAATTGTTCAATATTCACGTTAGAGTCTATTGTGAAGTACATAAGCATCGAATAGATCAAGATGAAACCGAACCCTATGGCTAAAAGTTTCCATACTTTCCATTTGAACACCTTTAGCCATAGAAGATCGATGCCAACGCCCACATATACACCAGGCAGGGCCCATAAAAAGAGTCCTTCTTTAGTGTGCTCTTCTAACTTGAAAACCTCTGCGCTTAGAATCTCCTCTAATGTGTGCTCGCATCCAAGCAGAAATTCGGCAATCACAATAACCACCAATATAGGGACAACATTGCGGAACTGGAATATTTTGAGGTCGATATATGGATTCTCAACACGAAGCAAACGATGGATTATAATGCCTGCTAGTATGATGGCACATCCGATTAGTATGCGGAGTTCACGGCTGGTCATTCCCATCTTGTAATCGTTATACACTAGAATGTAGGATATAATCAGCATCAACAGACTGATTAGAATTCCGCTGAAGAGGTCGATACCACGTAGACTGAGTGGTTTGGGCATCGGACAGAACGGACGGCAAAGTAACAACTGAACGCTAATCACAAGGCACATCGCTCCAACAATGAATATGTGCATCATCTGCCAGGTAAAGTGGTAGCCGAACCATGCGGCAAGAAATCCGCTGCCTTCTATTGCCGTAAGGAGGATAATATGCAATACAGGAAAGAAAACACCAAAGTCTCGTGTCGGAGTAATCCACAACTGAATATTGCTCATATGCTCGAATGTGCCTTGCAACTTGGCCATACCTTCGATAAAGCACACCACCAACAAAAGAGGCATTATTGTGGTGTGTATCGTGATGATGTTGCATGTCGCAATTACGATTGCTGCTCCGATGATAAGTTGTTGGTTCGTGAACCTGAACTTCATCCTGAATAGTAGCGGAAAGTAGATCGCCATGCCGGCCAAGTTGGCATATAGCAGCATCAGCAGGTCTTCTATCATAAAGTTGGTCGAGCCTTGGATATCCTCTAAGGCGCCAAGATACATACCGCCAGAAAACTGGATGCAGAATACGCAGACAACATAAATCCAAGGTTGAATGCGCTTGGGTACCCAGTCTTTGAACATGGGCATCATAAAGCCCATACCTGGTGGGGGGGGTGGTGGTAATGGTAGCATTTGTATTGAAGATTTATAGGTCTGCTTTTAGTATTTTGCCTCACACTCCACGTTATAGCCAGCACGCAGTTTCTCTAAATCTTCCGCTTTGTTACCATCTAAAGAAATACGAACCGTTACACGTTGCTCTACCTTGACAAAGTTTCCTGTCGCGTTATCTATAGGTATTAATGAAAATGCGCTTCCTGTCGCATCGGATATGCGTTCAATATGTCCCTTGTATGTTATGCCTGGTACAGCGTCGGCTGTTAGACTGACTTCATTTCCTTCGTGAATATTGTGCAACTGGCTTTCTTTATAATTTGCTTCAACCCACAGACTCCCTTCATCCACAATGTTGACCATTGTTTGACCAGGTTGAACAAGTGTGCCTGGCTGGATGTCTTTTGATCCAACAACACCGTCGCATGTGGCTATAATGTAGCAGTACGAAAGGTTGAGCCTCGCCAATTCAACGGCAGACTTTGCAAGCTCTATTGCGCAGTTAGCTGCCGAAAGATGGTGCCCTTGTTCTGCTTTTACTTGTGATTGAGTGTTGAGTGTGCGCGAAACTTGTTCAAATCTGGCTTTGGCACTCAGGTAGGCTGTGTGCACATTGTCATATTGCTGCTGGGTCACAGCTTCTTGCTTTAACAGAGCCTCGAATCTGGTGTCTTCGCGCTTCGCGTTTTCTAGGTTTACACGAGCCTCTTCAATTCCTGCATCGGTTACCTGCATTCCTGCCATTGTGGTCTTTATGCTGCTGCCGGTTGCTTTCGTCCCTTCAAGGGTACGTGCCAGATCTGCCTCGGCTTGAGCTAAACGCAGACGGAATTCTGCATCTTCAATCACAACCAATGTGTCTCCTCTCTTTACTCGTTGGAAGTCTTCAAATCTAACTTCGCGGATAAAACCTTGCACACGGGTGTTTTGTGGTGTTACATGTTGGCGGACACGCGCGTTGTCGGTGTATTCCACTTTGCCGAAGTGGCAGAAGTTGACAATTACTATGATTGCTCCAATAAATAGCAGCGCAATGACAACTGCATTATAAATATATTTTTTCATAATGAACTTGTGATGTACTTAAGTTTGTAATAATTAAAGATGAGGTCGATTCTTGCGTTTACCAGACTCATATCGGCTGACAGTTTCATATTGCTCGCATCTAGCATATCGGTGAGCAGAGCCAGACCGTTGCCATAACGGTTTTGTGTTACATCATAATGCTGGTTTGCTAGTTCTACCTGCTTTTGCTGGGTCTCGACTTCAATGTATGATGTTTGCAGATTTACATATTCTGCTTGCACGGCCTTGATTATGCCTTCGTTGGCTAGTTGCACCTGCTCCTGACTCTCTCTTGAAATGATTTCAGCTTTCTTCACACTATGGTTGTTGCGCCACAGAGACCCTAAGTTGTAGTTGATGCCTAGACCTATAAACCACGAGTTGACATTCGCATCTACCGGAATTAGGTCATTAACGTAAGGTCCAACAAACTGGTCTTGTGCAAATGCTGCCACTTTAGGCCTTTTTTCTGATCGTGCAATTTTGACTTCCTCGCTTTTCATATCCGCTTGCAGCTGGGCCTGTTGCAATGATATGTTATTTTCGTTGGCCGCATTTTGCCAATAGCTCTGTTCTTGCTTGTCCACAGCGCTCAAATCTTGCTTTGGAGTGATTATTGTCCCTTCTGGCATGTGGAGTGTAACCGCTAGGTGGTTGCTCACTATAGACACTGCATCGCGTAATTTGGTTTCAGACAACTGAAGACTCTTCAACTGAAGTTCATAACGTATAATGTCTGTTTTTAGGGCTGTTCCTTGTTCTTGACGGGCATTCATTGTTTTTAGTACTTTTTCCGTCAATTCTATGTTCTTTTCGATTACTTCCAGTTGGTTGTTGAGCTTGCATAATTCAAGGTACTGGCCTGTCAGCGCAAAGCGAACCTCCTGGCGGTTCTTCTCCATATTGAGCTCTGACATCTTTTTGCCTAACTCTGCCATACGAATTCCTGATGATATGGCGCCGCCTGCATAGATGACTTGTGACACTTTGACCATAAAATTATTTCCCCAGTGGGGAGATGATTGAGTGCCATTTTCAATTTCTCCTGCACCTATCGCATAAGCAACTGTTGTGGTGCCGCTACTACTGAAATCGCGGCTTAAAACATTGGCATTACCTATATAATAGCCGCTCAAACTTAAGTCCACGTCTGGTAATTTGTTTGATTTGGCAGATTTAATGGCCTCGTCAAATGCTTCCAAATCGGTTTCGCAAATGCGTATTTGTTGGCTGTTTTGGTCGGCAAGAGCAAATATGTCCTCCAAACCCATTTCCTGTTTCTGTTGGGCATTTGCCAATACCGAAGCCAGAAAAAGAGGGAGAACTAAAAATGTCCTTTTCATTATGTTTCTTTTTTTTTGATTTTGTCTTGTTGAAAACTGAACAAAATTAGTTGAATTGGATTTCTGAGAAATTATAAATTTTTCCCATTTTATATCTTTTTTTTCTCATTTTCTGCTGATTATATGTTCTATAATATTATTATAGGGCAATTTTGTAAATAAAATGGGGAAAATTGAATATCCAAATTTTAATATTTTATTTAATTTCACACCATGATTCATCAATTGACTTTAAAAAAATTAGTTCAGAGCCCAAATATAGTGAGCCTTGAACATGATTTCGCTCTTGCTGATAGTTTAAGCGAAGTTCCATGTATTAACAGCTCTTTCCGTACGGATTTCCTTATGATATTTTTTTGTTTTAAGGGACAGATGCAACTGGTTGTGGGTGATTGCCTGTATCATGTGAAGGCGGGTGATTCTTTCTTGTGTAAACCGTGCGAAACTATTAATCAGGTGCTGATCAGCGGTGATTGTATAACTTGGACTCTATTTTACTCTCCAAATATCGCAAACCATGTTTTGCCTGTAAAAAATGATTTGGCGCAGATGTTGGAGAGAGGTTTCTCGCGCTCTGTCCATTTTGGTGAAAAATATATGTCAGAGAGTATCCTCTTATTGCTCGACATGTTGCGAAGCCGGATTCTTGACAGAAATTTGCCTTTTTATAGTCAGACAATCTTCCATTTCTTCTCCGTTGTCTTATTTGAAGTCATAAATCATTGCTGCCCAGTTCAAAATGATACGTTCACATCGTCTCCTGAAACTGACTTTGGTAACGAGCATTCCAAACGTTCCGACTCTTTGTTCAAACAATTTATACAACTGCTGAATGAGGATGCGGGCCGACACAGAACTGTTGCTTATTATGCAGACAGCCTATGCATCTCGCCAAAGCACTTGTCAAGGATAGTGAAGGATAAAACTGGAAAGAAGGCTCTTGATGTAATTGTCTCATATGCTGTTCAACAGATAAAAATAGACCTTAAATTGACCGATCTGCCCATCAGTGCTCTTGCTGCAAAATATAATTTTTCTAATTTCTCCTTTTTTTGTCAGTTCATCAAGAAACACCTTGGCTTGAAGCCACAGGAATATAGGGAAAAATAAATAGTTGGTCATGGGCGACTTCTGTAAATTTGTTTTTTGACATTAGGCAATTTCTATCAATAGAAAAATATATTGCCTTTCCCTAAAAAAATTTGTCTTCGTTTTGTTCCTCTATACTGTTAAGTACATAATTCGGCAGATTTTTTGAAATAAAATAAACAGTTGCTCGGCATTCTTAACGGCAAAAACGTACATTTGTAGCATCTTTTATGATGTGATATATGACTCAAGAGCAACAAAAATATGAGGAGTGGCTTACTACCATTGCCAACACTCGCCTCCTCTTCAACACCGTCAGCGAGTTGGAGGACTTTCTCGATGCCCCTAGCATACACAGCAACGGCATTAAGCGCTGTTTCATCTCGCTGCAGCGTCTGCGCTCTGCCTACCGCGACCTTCTGGTCGAGGTTGATTCGATGACGCACGGCAGCCTGTTTCTTGACGATATCATGACGCAGTATCGCGACGCCTGGATTTTTTTCCGCAACAATCTTGCTCGCCGTTCCGACCCTTCGGCCGTTGCTCTTGAGCTTTTGCGTTTTTGCTATCCGCCCCACGATGTCGAGAAGATAGCAAAAAGCAAGCTCGCCATTTTCGAGCAGGTCAACGAGCAGAACATCAGCGTGCCGTTTCTGGTGCTGATGCTGCTTAAGATTATCCCAGGCTACGATTCCAAGGTCGGCGATGTCACAGATATGCCACAACTCTACAAAAAAGCCATGGATTTTCTTCTTGAGTATACCCAAGACGGATCCATTCTTTCTGTTCAGCCTTCAATAAACCTTGCGCAGCAAGAGGAGAACAAGTCGCGAATAATGTTGCTCTATCATTTCAAAAACATCATCTCCACTTTTATTGGCTATTCCGACCAGGAAAATCTTTATGAAACGTCTTCACTCCTTAAGGAAAATACTGTGGATTTGGATATCGACGGTTTCTGGAGCGAACGCGAGGATAACGTTTGCAACACAAATTTTTGGCAGATTCAGTGCCTGACAAACAGCGGAGGCTATTTTGCCATACGCTGGAGCAAGGATTCCTGCAACAGACTTGTGTGCGTCAGATATACCATGTTCTTGTTTCAGACAGTTGATGGTGCCCTTTGCGCGTATATGCTGCATCCGTGTGCCATAATGAGGAGAATCAAAGGCGAGAATTATAAAGACAGAGACCAGGTCTGGTATAAGACTCTCATGCCTGATTCTCCGTCTCCTTCGTCGCTCCATTTCTGCCGTGTACATTCGTCAAAGGAGTGGTCTTCGTTCTTTAATCTCACACGCATCACCAACGATGACACCATACGCACATACAGCCATTGGCTCGACACCTTACGCACCGAAAACCAGTATCAGCAGTTTGAATATACGCTCCGTCCGAGCATCTATGCCATCACACACGACCATATCTATATCTTTGACCATGCCGACGAGATGTTTTTCCAGGTGCCACGTGATTCAGATAACGGGTTCGACCGCATCTCTCTCAACGATACTGTTGGCATAATGGAGATGAATGGCAAACGCTATCTTGTCTTCGACGAACTGATGCTCTATATCCAGATCCTCAAATCCAATCTCCAGAAATACGGCATAAAAAAGGTCGAGAATGTGGAATGACGGCAGTGGGGGGATATCTCTGACCTACAACGACGAGCACTGTTACCAAGAGAGTGCCATCTGCCTTGCCTATTTCAACGCCAACACCCGCTACACCCTTGTCAAAGAGCTGCCAACCGGCAAAGGCTATGCCGACCTCGTCCTGATTCCATATCCTCCCAACATCCCAGCCTTGGTGATCGAGCTGAAGCACAACAAGACTGCCGAGAGTGCCCTGCAGCAAATCAAAGACAAAAACTGCCGCCAGACCCTCACCCAGTACCACGGCAACCTCCTCTTCGTTGCCGTCAACTACGAAGAAAAGACAAAGAATCACGCCTGCAAAATCGAAAATGTGGCAAACGGATAAGCGTTTTTTTGCGGGGGGGGCATGATGGAAGTGTTGATAGCACGCAAAAGAATCGTTGTTGGCTAAATTTTGGGGAGTTTTACTTTTAAAGATACTCTACAGTCAGAAAAAAAAACGGCGGTAAAACTTAATTACCGCCGTTCTTTTTTTACTTTATATCCGCTAAGATATTACTTGTCATTATTTTGCAATGCTTGCAAGATGTTTTTCTCTGGCTTTTTTTGAAATTTCTAAA
>R06__coassemble_83_pt1 | contig 37791 bp, 26 predicted proteins | sample R06__metabat2_high_PE_023 | metagenome-assembled genome bin R06 | reverse complement strand
CATTAAACATACTTTTTTCTCCTCTCTAAAGTTGGAGAACACATGAATTTTTCAATCCTTTTTTTTATTGGTTAAATGGCTTTTCCCAAAAAAAGAAAACAGCTTTTGATTATTTAAGGCATCTTAAATTATTTGCAAATGTAATGAATATCCGTAATGTTTGTATGAATCATCATGTTTTTTATTGTGAATTGATTTGTTTTACTATTCTTCGTCGGTTCTGTAATCAGTCACCTCATGGTCATCGTCTGCTTCATCTGGCAGGGGCTTCAACCTTTGTGTATGTTATGTCTTGTGGCTCATCCGACAGATACGTGGTACTTCTGATTGTCATTGTGCTTGTTGTCACGTCCTCAATTTTCATTGTTATTTGTTCGTTCACATAACTGGCATCGTCAAATATGAATTTGCCGTTGTCTGTCAAGATTTTTCCGAATATTTTTTTCTCCCATGAGTTAGTGCTGCTGTTGTATGTGTAGAACAACATCTTGTTGTCTTCTGTTATGACCATATAGTCATACTCGTTCTCTTCTTTTGTTGAGTACCATATGCCATTGATGTCAGACACCGAATATGTCGAGCTGTTTTTGTCATCGTCATCATCGTCGTTGCATGGTGTCAGACTTAGAGCGCACACTGCAGTGAGCGCCACCAAAAGAAATCGAAAAAAATTTGTTTATTTTGTTAGTTTAATGATGTAGTGAATATAAATATTTAGAATGTAGGGTCCAGCATGCTTAATGTCATTATTTCTCTGTCAGCATTTGCTCCAATTCTTTTGCTTCTTCTTTGTGCGGAATCGGCATTCTCAGGGCTTTTTGCCAGTATTTCATGGCTTTGGCGGTTTCGCCCCTATGTTTGTAATAGTTGCCAGCCTCAACATAGGCTTTGTAGTAGTTTTGATTCAGTCGAATCATTTCTTCAACCGATGCAAGTGTAGTGTCTTTTCCCGACCTTATTTCTTTCGACAGTTTTCTGTATTCCATCAGGTTTCTCATTGCTGCTGAGCCAACAAAGCTGTCGGCGGCTATCGTCAGCGAGTCGGTAGGGGCAAATGTTTTCGACTGGTCCTGAATAATCTGCTTCAGGTCATAGCACACGTATTTGCCCATTTGCCACGGCGATGTCGATACCCACATCTTCAGTTCGGCTGGCTTGAATATGACGCTGTGGTGGGCTATCATCTGGTTCAGAGCCATCTCGTTGCCCATGCCCAGCGGGGTGTCGTCGGCCGACAGGGTGTCTCTCAATATGGTTGCCGCTTTGTGCTGGTCAATCGGTTCAAGGCGGCCAATCAGTTTTTCGAGTCTGTCAAACCTGTATTTGCTGTCGCTGTTGTTTATGTTGTCAATGTTGCGTTCGTCGGTCTTGAATGTGTCGCTTTGGTAGTGGTTTGTGCAGACTATTTTGCATGCGTTGATGTCTGTTTTGAACAGGGCCTGCTTTTCGGGCGACTTTTCAATAATCGCCGCACACGATTCTGTGGCCGAGCCTATCAGTATCGATTCAGACACGAATGTTTTTCTTCTGCTTGCTATTTTTTCCGCCTCTTCTATATTTGATGCGTATTGCAGTATTTCGCGGGCCAGTATGGATATCGGTGTGGCGCTCGATGTTGGCATATCGCCTTTGGCTGCGTTTATTGTGACTGTCAGTCCTTTCTCGTTCATGCCCGACAGCACTCCTATCATTCCTGGCCAGCCGATGCTGATGAAGGTGTATCCGCTGTCTGGACGGCAAACGGTCAACAGTTTCTGTTTTGCAAATGCGTCGCCCATGTAAAAATCAAAGTTTCTGCCCACAAGCAGTTTCCCGTCGGCCGATTTTTCTCCCCACACGGCAAACGAGCTGCAGCCCACAAGCATATAGTCTTGCATTGCGTGACCTATGTCGTGAGCCGAATGATAGTTCAGCTGGCGTTCATAGGGGTCGCCGAAATCGTCGTATTCGTGGGTGCACGATTGCGATATTCCGTATATTTCGCGTCTGTATTCCAGCGGTATGTATTTGCCTAGGTCGTGATTGAATATTGCGATGAATCCGCGCAGAAATTTTATGTAACTGTCTGAAGGTACCAGCTCATGTATCTGGTCCACAAATACTTTCTCTTGCAGATACAGCTCCTTTTCCATCAGTCGGCCCATTGCATATCCGCGGCTTGATGGGTCGCCCTCGGCGTATAATTGTATCAGCGAATCGTCGGATATGCTTAGGGTGCAGGTGCCGTATGTCTTGACGTTGCCTTGGCTCAGCAGTGTGTCTCTGCCTGTTGGAAATGTGTCGTCCGGACAGGCGGTGTCGGCGCTCTTTGCCAGATAAACAAGAGTGGCTGTGCAGATGATCACAATCACAAACACTGACAGACAGCCACAGCCAAGGCCTTTTTTTATAATGCTCATTGTTATTATTGTTCGTTTGGTTGAATAAAGGTGTAGATTGTGTTTGATGTGTACTCGTCGTTGTCGTGAGCTTCGAACACAAGACCAAATTCTTTTGCCATGTTTTTGTAGTCTTCCATGCTCAGAAAGTCGAGCTCATATTTTGTCTTGTTGAATCTCAATATCTTGGTCGAGAATATTTCGGTCAACTTTGTCAGCCAGTGCCGTTGTTTTTTTCCGCTGTCTGCATCCCTGACAATTATTTTTCCGTCAGTGTTCAAGTGCCTTGCGCAGTTTGATATCAGCTGTTTCTGGTCGTTGGTTGGCAGATAGTGCAGCATGTCGCTTATTATGAACACATCGGCGTTTTCCATGTCGCATTTCGACGCGTCACGGCATTCAAATTTAAGGTTGTCTTTTTTCAGCCATGTGTTCTGTGCTATTGCTATTTTTTTCTCGTCATAGTCAATTCCCAATATCTCTCTCGATGGGCTTCTCATTGCCAGCATGTGGCTCAGCTGACCCATTCCGCAACCTATGTCGGTGATTTTGGCCGATGAAGGTATCATCTTGTCGAATTCGCGGTAGTTGACTTCCATTTTCGTCTTCACTCTCACATACCATTCCACCACCGGTCCTTTATACAGGTAGTTTCTGACGAGCCTGTGGTAGAAAACCGAGTCATCTCGTTTGGGATACTCCTGCATCAGTTCGTCGTGCCACTTGCGCATTTGTCGGCAAATTGATTTTGTGCGCTGCAGGTCGGTCTCGCCGTATGTCGTGTCGTCTGGTTTTATCCTGGGCTTTATGACGAGCTGTATCAGTCCGGTGCACATGTTCATGGGCTGCAGTTTTGGCACTACAAGTGGGTTGCCGCAGAATATTATTGGCTGAATGTCGGCATTCAGCTGTTTTGCCAGCACAAATGCCCCTTTGTGGAATTTGCCTATGCGTCCGTCGGCCGAGCGCGACCCTTCAGGGAACACCACAACCGAGTATCCCTTCTGCATTCTCTCCTTGCAGTCGGCTGCCATGGCGTCATATCCGTCCTTGACGCAGATGTAGCCAAGATGGCGCACAATAAGGCCGAAAATGGGCGAATTCCATACCCACGGTTTCACCATCATCACCACTTTTGGGGTGAGTGCCAGCAGTCTCAGTATGTCCAGAAACGACTGGTGGTTTGCTATGATTATGCATGGCTTGTTCTCATCTTCCAGTTTGCCCACTTTCTGGCAGTGCATAAACGGCGACACTGCAAACAGCGACTGGCAGAAGTAGTGCATTGCCTTGCAGGCTATCTCGCGGCGGCGTTCCTGTCCGCAAAGCATTGCGTAACTGCCTATCATTATCAGCTGCACTGCAATGCAACCCAGCGCAAAATATATGTAGACCAGCGCCGAACGTATTATGCTGAAGAATGTGTAGGGCGACATGTGCTTGCTGCTTGGCGATGTTATCAGCGGCCAGAATATCACTGCCGACACAAAGGCCGATAGGGCATAGGTTGCCGCTATGCTTATCCACATGCGTTCATATCCGGCCACGAACAGCAGCGCCGACAGTGCAACGCACACGATGGCCGTAACCGCTGTGTGCCTGAACACCCTGTCCACACCGTATGTGTACCTCAGCAAAATGCCCTCGCACGATATTATGCTTGGCACTACGCATATCTGCATCAGCATGCAGTCTGTGCTCCTTGCCAGGTCAATGCCGAATGTGTCGGGGCTGACGCTGGCATAGTTGCATATCAGCAGTGTGGGGATTGAACACACCGCCGCAATCTCGATTCGGCCGTATGTGATCAGACATATAGCTGCGGCTATCCAGGCGCCGTGCATAATGTTCCAGCCTTGAGGGTATGCCGTAACAGCATAGGCAAGAGCTGCAAGCAGCAGAATCGCGGTCCAGATTGCCGACTTGTGCAGCCCTATAGAGTCATGTATGTTTGTCTCGTTCATTTCTTTCTCTTGTTTTGTGCGTCTGCAACGCCAGCCCCTTCCAACCAAATTTGATTTGCTGAGCCTGGTGCGACGTCAAAATTTTATGGGTGTTGCCATTGTTTTTTGGCCGCTTTTGTCAGACGTGTTGCAAAAATACAAATATTATCCGCATTCAAGCTATCAGACTTCCCCATTTGATTGGAGTGTGATGCCACTCACAACGCTCCAAATTATTGATTTTTTGTTTTATTTAACCATATACGGTTGGTGGCTGTCTTGGCTCTTTCGCCATTTATACATATTTTTGCTTGGGGTGGATTATGTTCTGCCAGCTTTGAAAAATAATAAACACATATTTTAAAAATAGCATAATGCAATACGGACATTTTGATGACGAGCGCAAGGAATACGTCATCACCAAGCCTGATACTCCGAAGTCATGGAGCAACTATTTGGGCGACACAAGATATGGTGCAATCATCACCAACAACGCAGGCGGATACAGCTTCTTCCGTTCAAGCGTTCAGGGGCGTTTCATGAGACTTCGTTTCAACCAGGTCCCTCTCGACCAGCCAGGACGCTACATCTATATCCACGACCGTGAGTCAAAGGACTTCTGGTCTGGCTCTTGGCAGCCAGTTGGCAAACCGCTCGACCAGTTCAAGAGCGAGTGCCGCCACGGCTCGGCCTACACAATCATCAGCTCTGAGTATTCAAACATCAAGACAGAGACTCTCTATTTTGTGCCTCTAGGCCAGGAGTTCGAAGTCTGGCATGTTAAGGTGACCAACAACGACAGCAAAAAGCGCAGCCTGCGTGCTTTCACTTATGTTGAGTTCGCCTCAAACTGGAACATGAACGACGACCAGAACAACCTTCAGTATACACAGTATATCGTAAAGACTTCTTTCGTCAACAACTCGTTCATCGACCACGGCAACAACCTCTATATGCCCGAGGAGCCTGAAAACTTCACCAACAAGGATCAGGCTCGCCACTCGTTCATCGGTGTTGTGGGCATGCCTGTAAGCGGATACGACAGCGATCGCGACAAGTTCATCGGCGGATATCACACTTATGCTAATCCGTTGTCTGTTGTCAACGGTCAGTGCGGCAACACAGTCACCGAGGGCGACAACGGTTGCGGTACATTGCAGGTGGATCTTGACCTTGCTGCTGGCGAGACTAAGGAGTTCACTGTTGTCCTCGGTATCGGTAAGGCTGCTGTCGAGGGAAGGAAAGCTGCCGACATGGTGAGCACCAGCCAGAAGGTTCAGGATGAATATAAAAAGGTTGTGGAATATTGGCACAACCGCATCGAGGGTCTCAGCGCAAACACTCCAGATGCTGCTTTCAACAGCATGATCAACATGTGGAACCCTTTCAACAACCTTATCACATACGCTTGGAGCCGCGCAGCTTCGCTCATCTATTCGGGCGAACGCGACGGTATGGGATACCGCGACACCATTCAGGATATGCTTGGTGTTGTTCACAATATTCCTGGCGAGGTGGTAGAACGTCTTGAACTTATGCTCACTGGCCAGAACGCCAACGGCGGTGCAATGCCAGTTGTTAAGCCGTTTGACCATCACCCAGGCCACGAGGCTACAACTCCTGAGGGCGACTACCGTTCCGACGACTGCATGTGGCTCTTCAACACCGTTCCAAACTATGTTAAGGAGATTGGCGACATCAACTACTATAACAAGGTGCTCCCTTACTGCGACAAGGGCGAGGGCACTGTGCTCGACCACCTGAAGCGTGCCATCCAGTTCAATTTCGACCACCTTGGCAAGCATGATTTGCCTTGCGGACTTAAGGCCGACTGGAACGACTGCCTTGTTCTTGGCTCAAAGGGTGAGACCGTGTTCGTGGCTATGCAGCTGCGCTATGCTCTGACTGTCTACATCGACATCTGCAACCGCTTGCAGAAGCCTGCCGAGGTTAAGTGGGCACAGGAGAAGCTCGACAAACTCACAAAGGATATCGATGCCGCTGCTTGGGACGGCGAATGGTATGTTCGCGCAATCAAGGAAGACGGCTACGTGTTCGGTACTAACAAGGTAGACGAGGGTAAAATCTGGCTCAACCCACAGTCGTGGGCTATCATCTCTGGTCAGGCAACTGGCGAGAGAGCCGAAACTGTTATGAACAGTGTGGAGAAGCATCTCGCAATCGAATACGGACTTGTTCTCTGCGACCCTCCTTACGAGAAGACCGAGGCAAGCGTAATCAAGGCTCCTTTGTTCATCAAGGGTATGAAGGAGAATGCCGCTGTGTTCCAGCACACCCAGGGATGGGGCATCATTGCCGACTGTATTCTTGGCCACGGTAAACGAGCATTCAAGAACTACAAAAACTATTTGCCTGCTGCCTACAACGAGAGAGCTGAGGTCAGACAGATCGAACCTTATGTTTATGCTCAGACCACTTGCTCTACATATAACATGCGCGCTGGACAGAGCCGTTGCCCTTGGCTCAGTGGTACTGCAAGCTGGGCTTACTTCACTGCAGCTCAATACATCCTTGGTATTCGTCCTGACTATGACGGACTGCAGATCAACCCTTGTATCCCTGGTTGGGAGGGATTCACTGCCACAAGACGTTTCCGTGGCAAGACTGTTCACATCACAGTCGAGAATCCTAAGAAGGTCGAAAAGGGTGTCGTCTCTGTAACTCTCAATGGCGAGGCTGTCAGTGGCAACGTTGTTCCGTTCAGCAAGATGAAGTCATTCAACGAGGTTAAGGTCGTTATGGGATAATCCCACAACAATTCATACTATTGGTTTGTTCTAAATATCCGTTACGTAGTTAATGTGATATTTACTTACAAATAAATAAGATTCTAATACACCATGTGTGGGCAGGCCCGCACATGGTGTATTTTTTTCATCTTATCTTGGAACATACATTCATTCAGTACACTCCGTTACTCGCTTGTGTGCGATTTTACCATTCCAGAGAACTTCAACAGACACACGTATTCGGCAGAAAAATTTTACAGTTGTCTGAATAAACGGCAGAAAAACTGTATTTGGCAGATGCCTATTATGAACATTCGTCTAATGATAAAAAAGTAAATTCATCTTTTTCTAAATCTCTGTATATTCAATAAATATACAGAAATATATTTCTCTTTGGACTTTCAAAATGATAAAATGATAGTGAAAAATGATATTTTATAGTTGTTTTGTTTAGCATTGTGTGCAAAAAATGGCAAATATTATTGATTTGTGAAAGAAATAAGTGTATATACAATAAAAATATGATAATTGCATATATGCATTTTGTGTGGTGCAAATACTGAGTATTTGTGAATAAAATCACAAAAATAATGCAATAAAAATGCAAAAATATTTGGAGATACAAAATTTATAGCTATCTTTGCATTGTCAAGAGGTCAACATGAGGACCGCAAGACATAGTGTAACAATTTAAAATTTTAAGATTATGGTTATTTTCGGTATTCTTTGCTCTTTGTTCGTAGTTAATGCAGCTTGCAACTTCAGACTCCACACAAAGTAAAAACATTCAACATTTATTTTATGTCACAATTTAGCTGACGGGCTCATCGCGTATGAGTCCGTTTTTTTATTGTCTTGTTTGCCGTAGCTCAATTTGCTTGTTCTTTTATATTAGTCCATTTTCAAAACAAATATATTTATGCTGTAAAGCTATATGAATTGGTTGGCGTATTATAAGGATACTGTTATTGCCAACAACTCTGCCCGACTCAATCTGGTGTTCCTTTATAATAACGAACACTATGTTCGACAGGGGGGATAAAATCGGAATCGGACATTTGTCGGACGGTGTCTATGTAGTGGTTGTCGATGCCGACGACTACAGCCGCAGATTCAAAATAATCAGGAAGTAAATTCTCTTTACTTCTGCAATATACGAAACAAGGGTAGCCCGTTGCGGGTTACCCTTGTTTTTTTTGTGTGTGACAACATTTTTGTGTGTGACAACTATTCCAGATTATATGTGACAGAGGTCACCACTCTTATTTTCTTGATGTATGGTGTGTTGTCGTCACGGTCGTCAATGCTGAACTGCCCTTGGCTTGCCTCTTGTATATCGCCAAGCTTGCTGTTGCTGTCTTTCGCAAATTTGCTGGCTGCCTCGCGTGCGTTTTTCGTGGCCTCTTCTATCATCTCAGGCTTTATCTTGTTCAAATCTGTGTATTCATAAGTGACGCTTGTGCCATACTCATCGCCTGCTGGCACAATGCCTATCGCCAGCAGTTCGCCCTGGTTGTCGATAAGCTTTTTGACGTTTTCAACGTTGCTCGATGTCACGGTTATCACGCTCGTGACAAAATAGCGGGGCACATTGTTTATGTTGTCGCTGTAGTCATATGGATTGGCGCGCTTATCGGTGATTACAGGTGCTTCAATGCTGATTTCATCTGCCTTTATGCCGTTCTTGACCAGATATTCTGTCACTTTGGTGTTTGTTTCTTTCACTTTGTTGTACAGCGAATTTATGTCATTGTCAAAATATTTCACTGCCAGTGGCCATACCACTTTGTTGGCTGCTACCTCTTTCTCTGACAGACCTTTCACATAGACTGTCCGTTTCTTCATACCTATCTTCTGGATTCCGTTGCAAATGAATGCACCCATCACCGACAGCCCAACTGCTATTATGACCGCACAGATTATGTTCTCTTTATTCATATCTTTTCTTTTTTCTGTTTATAATACACATTGCAAAATAAATGCCATACTCAACATCATTTTTTTCTTTGATTTGCGTGCAGATGTTTTTTACCTGCAGATTCTAAGTTAATGTTTTTTTTTCATTATGTTCAAAATTATGGCTACTTTTATTGGTCCTTCAGCTATGACAAAACAACGCATTTTGCTGGTCGGGATGCTGCGTCTTTTCACTTGAATATAAATATTTTTAATCGATATGAAGAAAATCTTTTTTCTCAGTGTTCTTGCTTCTTTTATTCTCCTTTCCTGCAACAGCAAAATGTCAGGAAAAGTGGAAGATGCAGTGGCGTCAGATTCTGTGGATGTGCAGTCCGATTCTGCAACCATGGACGAAGATGACATTGTGCCAGAAGCCGAGGATGACACAAACGATGTCTGTTTCAAACTCGCGCCTTATGACATTGACAGTTTCAAGAAAATCCTGTCTGGTGATGTCATAAATGCAAATATAGATCAGTCGAGTTTAAAATTGATGACGACAAGGTGGGCTGCGTCACCCGCGATGGCGGATGTGGCGACGACTGGGCAAATCAGAGCTTCAAATTCAAAATCACTTTCAATAACGGCATTGACGCAGCCTATGACATTGACAGCCTGAAGTCTTTATTCCTTGAGCAGTTAATCCGTTTCCCTTGGAACATGTCGGGCGAGGTTATTGGATGCACCAAGAGCAAACTGAAATTTATATCAAGAGAGGAGAATGTTGATATGTGGATTTATACCGACGAAGGCAACAACGACGAAGAAATTGATGTCTACGAATATGTGTTCAACGTTGCCAGCAATTGGGCTGAGCTCACATACGTATGGCAGGGGTACTAGTGTGCCTAGGTGCAGAAAAATAATAGGGTATATCTGACCTCCTTATGGCGGATACATGAATAGAATTTAAGGATGCCTAAAATTCAGTCCTTGCAGGCAAAAACTGCAGCGACTGATTTTTTTATTATATATAAGTTTATGTGTCTTGTCGCATATAAGTTTACAGATGCTCCATATTGGCGTCACCTGCAATCCAGACAAGCGCAAAATGGCTTTTGTTGACACTGCTTTTTGTCTCGTATGCGCCAAATCATTTATCTTTGCATATTCAAATTTTAGATTGTTTTTATGATTACAGTAGAGGGCCTTACGGTCGAATTTAGTGGTAAGACGCTTTTTAAGGATATTTCTTTCCAGATTAACGAAAAAGACAGAATAGCCCTGATGGGAAAAAACGGTGCCGGAAAAAGCACTATGCTGAAAATACTTGCAGGGGTACAGAAACCAACACGTGGCTCTGTCACCGCCCCTAAAGATTGCCTTATTGCATACTTGCCACAGCACCTGATGACCGAGGACGGACGTACTGTTTTCGAAGAGGCTTGTCAGGCTTTTGCCCACCTGCACGAAACTGAGGCCGAGATAAACCGCATCAACGAGGAACTGACAACACGCACCGACTATGAGAGCGACGAGTATATGGCTCTTATTGAAAAGGTGAGTGCCCTGAGCGAGAAGTTCTATGCCATCGACATGACTCATTTTGAAGAGGATGTGGAGAAGACTCTGCTCGGTCTGGGGTTCTTGCGCTCCGATTTCAATAAACCAACAAGCGAGTTCAGCGGCGGCTGGCGCATGAGAATTGAACTGGCTAAACTCCTGCTCAAGGACCCTGATGTCCTTTTGCTCGACGAGCCTACAAACCACCTCGACATCGAGTCTATACAATGGCTCGAGGATTTCATAAAGCAGAGCCAAAAGGCAGTCATTGTCATCAGCCATGACCGTAAATTTGTCGACAGCATCACCACCAGAACCATCGAGGTCACTATGGGTCGCATCTACGACTATAAGGCTTCCTACAGTCACTATCTTGAGCTCAGAAAGGAAAGACGCGAACAGCAGCAGAAACAGTATGACGAGCAGCAGAAGATGATTGCTGAAACCAAAGAGTTTATCGAGAGGTTCAAGGGCACTTATTCTAAAACTCTTCAGGTGCAGAGCCGTGTTAAGATGCTCGAAAAACTTGAGCTGGTCGAGGTCGACGAGGAGGACACAAGTCGGTTGAGGCTTAAATTCCCTCCTTCGCCACGCAGCGGCCAGTATCCAGTCATTATGGATGGTGTGGGAAAGGCTTTTGATGGTAAGGTGATTTTCCAGAATGCAAGCCTCACTATTGAGCGTGGAGACAAGGTGGCCTTTGTCGGACGAAACGGTGAGGGTAAATCTACTCTCGTAAAGTGCATAATGGGACAGCTGGAGCATGAGGGCACACTCACCATCGGACATAATGTGCAGATTGGATACTTCGCACAAAATCAGGCTTCGCTGCTCGATGGCGAACTGACTGTATTCCAAACTATCGATGATATCGCTAAGGGCGATATCCGAAACAAAATAAAGGATTTGCTCGGCGCATTTATGTTCGGCGGCGAGGAGAGCACAAAAAAGGTTAAAGTTCTCTCGGGTGGAGAACGCACTCGATTGGCAATTCTTAAACTCTTGCTCGAACCTGTCAATCTGCTTATTCTTGACGAGCCTACAAACCACCTTGACCTCAAAACAAAGGATGTGCTGAAACAGGCTCTGCAGGATTTCGACGGCACCTTGATTCTTGTCAGCCACGACCGCGATTTCCTTGACGGATTGGTCTCAAAGGTTTATGAGTTCGGCCACCAGCGTGTTCGTGAACACTTGTGCGGCATATACGAATTCCTCGAGAATAAAAAAATGGAGGATTTGCAGGAATTGGAGAGAAAAAAATAAACTGATAGCCAGGTGTAACTGGCTCTAACAGCAGATAATTGCTGATAGACAAACAACTTCGCCTAACCGTCTTTCTTGAATCCTTAGGGATTGAGATGACGGTTAGGCGGAAGTTGTTTTTTGTGTTTAGAGGTCAGATTCCCCGTCTCTTTATTGCTTATAATGCAATCAGTTGTCAGAGCGGATAATCTTCAAAGGCATAGAGCACTGTTGAGAGGTAGCGCTCGCCGGTATCTGGCAGAAGTGCTACGATGTTTTTGCCTTTGTTCTCAGGGCGCTTTGCCAGCTCAATGGCTCCGGCAACGGCTGCTCCCGCAGAAATACCTACTAGGAGACCTTCGGTTTGTGCCAGTTCGCGAGAGGTGCGGATGGCTGTGTCGCTCTCAATGTCCAGAACCTCGTCGATAATGCTGCTGTCATAGGTCTTGGGTATGAATCCGGCGCCAATGCCCTGAATCTTGTGAGTTCCAGATGGTTTCCCGTTCAGCACAGCCGAGGTTGATGGCTCAACTGCATATCTTCTCAAGTGAAACCAATGGGGTGTTGCCTATTAATTCAGTTGGTGATTTCGCTATTTTGATTGCATTGGTTCCTTAAACAGTTCTTTTGTACTTGGTGAGGTGAAGAATACTCACAAACTTGAATTGCCACACTGAATTTTTGCGGAATATCCTTTTTTTTAGTTAGTCTTTAGTCAGATAGTTTCATGTTTTGTCTTTTTATGGGTCATTTCTGGCTCATATAATCTATATTCACTGCCGACAAAAATCTGTCGCAATTTTTTTCCATTTCTGTTTCCAGTTCTTCAATGCTGCAGCCAAGCTCTGTCGCAACGTTTCTGTAGACATCGGCAATCTTGGTGTCTGAGTCGTCGGTTTCAAGCAGAAAGCTGTCTCTTGGAATGGCAAGCAAAGACTCGGTGTTGTGCTTAACGCCAAAACTCAGCATAAATCCGTTCCTCACCAGCTGCATCGCCTGCTCGGGTTTACCTCTGAATCCGTGAATTAGCATTGCCGGGGGCAGAATCTGGCATGTTTTTATGCAGTTCAGCAGTTCCTCAACTGCTTTCACGCAGTGTATTATCACAGGCTTGTTTGCAATTGCAGCCATCTTCATCTGCGCCGTGAATACTGTTTTCTGCACTTCCATGTCGGCAGTTGTCTGCTTGTCAAGTCCTATTTCTCCCACGGCAACAACATTTTTCTCATTCATCGTTCTTGCCATGTCTGCAAGTCTTGCCCTGCTGCATTCGTTTATCTTCCATGGGTGTATGCCTACCGACAGTGCCGTCGCCTGTTCCAGTTCTCCAACCTGATCCATTTCGCAGTTAAGTATATAAAAACAGTTACAGTCGGTTTTCTGTTTATGTGTGTGTATGTCGATAAGCATGCTGATGTTGTTGATATGTGTGTCCATGCAAATTTACCACTAATCATTTTCTTGTGTGGTTTTCTGCAGTAACAAAAGCATACTGCATATAGACAAAAAAAGAGTGTATGGAAAAACCATACACTCTCCTTATCAGTCCCCGAAGTGTCGGGAATCTATATGTTCATCTTATGTGTTCAAGATTAGTCAGCAAGCTTAGCCTTGATGAACTCGCGGTTCAATCTTGCGATGTTGCTGATAGAGATCTTCTTAGGGCACTCTGCTGCGCAAGCACCTGTGTTTGTGCAAGCACCAAAGCCAAGTTCGTCCATCTTTGCAACCATTGCCTTAGCACGCTTTGCTGCTTCAACACGGCCCTGTGGCAACAATGCCAACTGAGAAACCTTTGCCGAAACGAACAACATTGCCGAACCGTTCTTGCAGGCAGCAACGCAGCATCCGCAACCGATACATGTTGCAGCGTCCATTGCCATGTCAGCGTTCTCCTTAGGGATAAGAATTGCGTTGGCATCCTGTGCGGAACCTGTGCGGACACTTGTGTAACCACCAGCCTGCATAATCTTGTCGTAAGCCGAACGGTCAACCATACAGTCCTTGATGATAGGGAAACCAGCCGAACGCCAAGGCTCAACTGTGATAACGTCGCCGTCTTTAAACTTACGCATATACAGCTGGCAAGTTGTTGCGCCCTGGTTAGGTCCGTGTGGGTGACCATTGATATACAATGAGCACATACCGCAGATACCCTCACGGCAGTCGTGGTCGAACACGAAAGGCTCCTGGCCTTCCTCAACCAACTGCTCGTTCAATATATCCAGCATCTCCAAGAATGAAGTGTCTGTTGGGATGTCCTTCATCTCGCGTGTGTCGAAGTGGCCCTGCTCCTTAGGACCGTTCTGGCGCCAATACTTAAGTGTGAAGCTTATATTTTTTTCGTTAGCCATGTCTTTTCTTTTTTAATGTTTTAAACAAGATTAGTTCTTGTAGTTACGAGTCTGTACCTTGATTGCCTCGTATACGAGTGGCTCCTTGTAAAGCACTGGCTCCTTCTTGTCGTCACCCTGGTACTCCCAGCATGAAACGTAGAAGAAGTTCTCGTCGTCACGCTTTGCTTCGCCCTCTTCTGTCTGGTGCTCCTCGCGGAAGTGGCCGCCGCATGACTCCTCACGCTTCAATGCGTCCAACGCGATCAACTTACCCATAAGGATGAAGTCGTTCAAACGGTTTGCCTTGTCCAACTCGATGTTGTATCCTTCGATCTTTGGAACGAACAGGTTCTTCTCGAACTCCTCGCGGATCTTCTCGATCTCCTGCAAGCCCTTCTCCAATCCTGCCTTTGTACGTCCCATTCCGACATACTCCCACATGATGTTTCCGAGCTTCTTGTGCAGTGAGTCAACAGACAACTTGCCGCCGATGTTCAGATAGTGCTCAAACTTAGCTGCTACCTTCTTCTCAACCTGCTCGAACTCAGGCATATCTGTGCTGAGTTTTGGCCAGATCTCCTGGTTCGACAAGTAGTTCTGGATTGTGTATGGCAACACGAAGTATCCGTCTGCAAGACCCTGCATCAATGCTGATGCACCAAGACGGTTTGCTCCGTGGTCTGAGAAGTTACACTCGCCGATTGCAAACAAGCCAGGGATGTTTGTCGACAACTCATAGTCAACCCACAAACCACCCATTGTGTAGTGGATAGCTGGGTAGATCATCATTGGGTTGTAGTACTTAACACCATTAATCTCGTTTGCCAACTCTCCTGGGTTTACGTCTGTGATCTCCTCGTACATGTCGAACAGGTTGCCGTAGCGCTGACGTACAACGTCAATGCCAAGACGTGAGATTGACTCAGAGAAGTCAAGGAATACTGCCAAACCAGTGTTGTTCACACCATAGCCCTTGTCGCAACGCTCCTTTGCTGCACGCGATGCAACGTCACGTGGAACAAGGTTTCCGAATGCAGGGTAACGGCGCTCCAAGTAGTAGTCGCGGTCCTCTTCAGGAATATCGCTACCCTTGATTGTTCCTGCCTGCAGCTTCTTTGCGTCCTCAAGCTTCTTTGGAACCCAGATACGTCCGTCGTTACGCAACGACTCAGACATCAATGTAAGCTTTGACTGCTTGTCTCCGTGAACAGGGATACATGTTGGGTGAATCTGCACATATGCAGGGTTCGACATGTATGCTCCGTTTCTGTATGCTGCGATTGCGGCACTGCAGTTGCAGCCCATTGCGTTTGTTGAAAGGAAGTATGTGTTTCCGTAACCGCCGGTTGCCAATACAACAGCGTTGGCTGTGAATCGCTCCAGCTTGCCTGTTACAGAGTTCTTTGCTATTATACCACGTGCACGGCCGTTGACCATCACGATGTCGAGCATCTCATATCTTGTGAAGAGCTTTACCTTGCCCTCGTGAACCTGACGGCTCAACGATGAGTATGCTCCAAGCAAAAGCTGCTGACCTGTCTGACCCTTAGCATAGAATGTACGAGACACCTGAGCTCCTCCGAACGAACGGTTTGCAAGCAGACCGCCGTACTCACGTGCGAATGGAACGCCCTGTGCTACACACTGGTCGATGATGTTGTTCGACACCTCAGCCAGGCGGTATACGTTTGCCTCACGTGCACGATAGTCTCCACCCTTCACTGTGTCGTAGAACAAACGGTATACTGAGTCACCGTCGTTCTGATAGTTCTTTGCTGCGTTGATACCACCCTGTGCTGCGATTGAGTGAGCACGACGTGGTGAATCCTGTATGCAGAAGTTGAGCACGTTGAAGCCCATCTCACCAAGCGATGCAGCTGCTGATGCACCAGCAAGTCCGGTTCCTACAACGATGACGTCAAGCTTCAGCTTGTTCTTTGGATTGACAAGCTTCTGGTGGGCCTTATAGTTGGTCCACTTCTCTGACACTGGTCCTTCTGGAATTTTAGAATCTATGGTAGCCATATTATTTTTTTTTTCTGTGTAATGATTTATTGAATTGCTTTGACACAAGCCCCTTTCAGCTTATGCTGCGCAGCATGCGCCGTCGCATAGACTTCTTGCGAAGAATACTACTACTACTGCAGCAAACAGCAAGAAGATGATGCTTGCCCAGATTGTTGCAACACACTTCCAGCGGTTCAACCAGATGCTGTTGTTCAAACCTAGTGTGTGGAATGCACTCCATATTCCGTGGGTGATGTGATACCAGATGGCACCAAACCATACCAAATAAAGAATACAGAAGATTGGGTTAGAGAAGTAGTAGGCAATGAATGCTGCTCCGTCTGTTGAGCTGCCTATCTCGCTCTCTTCGCATCCTGCAATGTCAACAAGCTGCATGTGTGCCCAGAACTGAGTCAAGTGCAGAACGAAGAATCCAATGATGATGATTCCAAGAACATACATGTTCTTTGAGTTGAGGGTAACGCCAGGGGCTGTTGCCTGAACTGCATACTGGTTGTTGCCACGGGCTGTCTTGTTTGTCAGTGTCAACCATGTCGCATAGCCAAAGTGTATTGCTATGCCTGCAACCAGCACAAGGCAGCCAACCAATGCATACCAGTTGGCTCCCAAAAACTCGCATATCATGTTGTATGCGTCACCACTGATGACTGCAACCACATTCATGCATGCGTGGAATGTGAGGAAGAGAACAAGAAATAGGCCAGATAGGCTCATAACAACCTTCTTTCCTATTGATGAGTTTATTAACCACATAAGATTAAATTGTTTTGATGAATATTGTTTTGTTTTATTTTTTTCCTGATTTAGTTATGCTTGCGTCCCTTTTCTCGACGACTACCCGCTTTCAAGGCTCTCCTGCCGGGGGATGAATCTCTCAAAAAAATCACCATAAATGGGGATTGCACGGAAACAACAATGCACACAAAGATAATTTAAATGCAATTTATTTTCAAAAAATATGGGTTCGTTATTCTTTGCCATATTTTCATTTAGAACAAGTCTAATTTAGAAAACACCGACTGCCTTTTCTCCTGCTATTTCTCATAACCTTCTCTCAGGTCATAAAGCTCAAGGTTTGTTGCTCCTAGCTCTTCCTGTATTCTGTCAAGTCGGTAGCTGACGCTGTCCAATCTGTAATTCAGCCTTTCTATCTCGTCGTTCCTGTCTGCCAGCATGCTCATCAGCACTATTGTCACAAGCAGCAGCACTGCGGCAATCATGCCAAGCTGTTTCCTGTGCCATATCGAGTCCACTATCTTGCTGAGGAACGTCTTGTCTGTGTCGTTTGTCATATTTTTTTTTCTTTTGCTCTGCTAATTTAAGATTTTGCTTTTTCTTAGCACTTATCCGTTTGTTTAATAATGTTTAATTGTTCTGCAGGCTGTCTGGTCGGCGGCTTTTTTTGGTTCTGTTATATTTCGTTTTGATTGAATATTTTGCGTGATTTAATGTTGCAGGTAAAACTTTTTTAAAAATAAGCATTATCTTTGCGGCATACTTCATAAACAAATTATCAACAATATGAAAAAATTCTTGGCTGCGTGCGTTGCATGCTTGTCTGTCCATTCTGCTCTTTTTGCCGGTGGATACAACATCAATACTAACCAAAATGCGGCCTACCTTCGCAATCCGGCACGCGATGCTGATATCGCTGTCGACGGAACCTATTCAAACCCTGCCGGTGTGGCTTTCCTTGAGGACGGTCTTCATGCTTCGTTCAGCTGGCAGTTTGCTAAGCAGGAGCGCAACATAACTTCTTCTTTCGCTCCATTCGCCTACGGCATTGCCAACAATGGCAGTACTTCTAAGACTTTCGAGGGCGAGGCCAAGGCTCCTTTCGTGCCTTCACTTCAGGCCGCATATAACTGGAAAGATTGGAGCTTCCAGCTTAATCTGGCTGTCGTCGGCGGTGGCGGTAAGTGCGAGTTTGGCCAGGGGCTTGGCTCGTTCGAGAGCAATGTCTCTCTGCTCCCTGTCCTGGCCGGACAGCTTGCTCCTCAGCTCGGCATTTCTGGCTATGGCGCCGACATGTATATGAAGGGTAATTCCTACTACTATGGACTTACTCTTGGTGCTGCGCGTAAACTGAACGAGAACCTCTCTGTCTACGTCGGTGTGCGTGGCATTTATGGCAGCTGCAGCTACCGTGGCTACCTCAAGAATATTAAGGTGAAAACTGCCGATGGAGTGCAGCTCGCTAATGAATATTTCAGCAATCTGGCTTCGCAGGCTACCGATGGTGCAGCGCAGTGCACAGCCGCGGCTGCTCAATATCGTGCCGCTGGCAGCGAGGAACAGGCTGCTGCCTACGAATCTCAGGCTGCAACACTGCAGGCGCAGGCCGCTACTCTCACAAAGATGGAGCGTGCCACTCAGGACATCGTGCTCGACTGCGACCAGGAAGGTTTCGGCGTTGCTCCTATCATTGGTGTAGATTTCAAGTGGAACAAACTTAACCTTGCTGCAAAATATGAATTCCGCACTCGCATTGAGCTCGAGAACAGCTCGGTCAACAGCGAGGCCGCTAATTCTCTTACTTCGCTTGCTAAATATCGCGACGGCATGAAGGTGCGCGACGATATGCCTGCTTTGCTGACTATAGGCGCACAATATGAGATTATTCAGGATAAACTCCGTGCCATGGCCGCATATCACCTTTATTTCGACAAGCAGGCCGAGCATTTCGGCAATACCCAGGACTATCTCGATGGCAACACAACTGAGTATCTGCTCGGTGTTGAATGGGATATCTGCAAGTTCCTCCAGTTCAGCGTGGGCGGTGTCCGCACTCACTTTGACCAGACTGATGACTATCTTAACGACGTCAGCTTCAGCCTTTCTAGCTATAATATCGGAACTGGTTTCGGAATCAAACTCACTAAGGATCTGAAGGTCAATCTTTCTTACTTCCGCTCTTTCTACGAGGACTATACAAAGACGACCGACAACTACGGAAACCTTGGTTCTATGATTTCTTCTCTTGCTGGCGAAACTGCTGCTCAGCAGATGATCGAATCGGGCAAGCTTTCTGGCTCTGACAAGTTCGAGCGTAAAAACTATTCGCTCGGTGTCAGCGTTGTTTACAAGTTCTAAATTTTTAGAATACAACACAGCTTAGTTCTCAAATTTATATATCCTGCGGCAATGGCTACTCTTTGTATGCGTTGCCGCAGGTTTTTTGTGATAGCGGGGTAAAGAATTTTGTGCTTATTTGTTTAAATTTGCATTTCTCCAGCGGTAATTGCGATTAATAATTAGATTTTCAATATAATGATGAAGAGATTTTTGCCACACGTGCTTGTGGTGGTTCTTATGATGGCTGTCTCTGCTTTCTTCTTCGCTCCTTCTGTCTTTCATGGCAAAATACTGATTCAGGGCGATATCGAGAAATATGAGGGTATGGCGCAAGAGGTTTCCGAGTATGCCGTAAAAGAAGGCAAAGGAACAGCCTGGACCGGCTCAATGTTCTCAGGCATGCCCGTCTATACCATTACAACTCCCTACGGTCCACGCAATGTTTTAGAGGTGATCTATAAGACTGGTGCTTTCATGGGTACAAGAGATGCCGGCGTGATTTTCATGGCTATGCTTTCAATGTATCTCCTGCTATGTTTTTATGGTATGGACAAGGTCGTGTCTTTCATGGGTGCTTTTGCCTATTCTTTCTCTTCTTATTTCATAATCATCATTGCCGCCGGACATGTGACTAAGGCGTGGGCCATGTCGCTTATGCCGCTTGTCTTGCTCGGTCTGCTGCTGATGATGAGGGGCAAAAGACTTGTGGGCGGACTGACGTTTGCCATCGCTCTTGCCACCGAGGTCTGGGCTAACCATCTGCAGATAACTTACTATCTGGCCATTTTTTGTGTTTTTATTGTGCTCGCTTATGTCGTCTGGGCTGTCGAGAATAAGAAGGTCAAGACAATGGGCATCATTGCAGGTGTCTCGCTGCTGGGTGTTTGTCTGGCAGTTCTTGTCAATAGCGCCACTCTTTCGGCCAATATGGAGATGAGTAAAACCAGCATCCGTGGCGAGTCTAGACTAACATCAAAGGTCGACAACAAGCAGGACAAGTCTTCTGGTCTTGACCGGGACTATGCTTTTGCTTGGAGCTATGGTATTGGTGAGTCGCTAACAGTCTTGATTCCTAATATCTATGGTGGCGAGTCGGGTGGCGAGCTCGACCGTAAGGATTCCAATCTTGCGCAGGCCTACCGCGACCATGGCGCTCAGGTGCCAGATCAATTGCGCACATATACTTACTGGGGCGAACAGCCGTTCACTTCCGGTCCGGTCTATTTCGGTGCCATAATCTGTTTCTTGTTCTTGCTGTCGCTCTTTGTGGTCAAAAGTAATTATGTTAGGGCGGCTGCGTTTTTTTCAACCTTGTTCTTCTTTATGTTGAGTTGGGGTAAAAATTTCGACTTCAACGATACACTTTTCCATAATTTGCCGCTCTACAACAAATTCCGCACTCCTTCAATGGCGCTCGTCATTCCGCAGCTGGTGTTTGTGCTTATGGCTTGTCTGGCTCTAAAAAAGCTTGTAGCTGGGGAGTTTGACAAGAGAATAAAGAACTATATCTATATTTCAGCCGGAATAACAGGCGGCATTTGTCTGATTCTGTGGCTCGTTCCTGGCATATTTTTAGACTTCTCTTGCTCTAGCGACGAGACTGCTGGAATGCCAGGCTGGTATCTTGACGCCTTGATGGAAGACCGCAAAGATTTGCTAACTTCCGATGCCTTCCGCTCTCTGGTCCTCATTGCTCTTTCGGCAGGTGCTGTCTATTTGATGTCGGTGGTCAAGGAGAAAAAATATGTGCAGTATCTTGCTGTGTTCATAGCTGCACTCACTTTGTTCGACTTGTGGAATGTTGACCGTCGTTATCTCGACGATAGCAACTTTGCGGGCAAGTCTTCTCACAAGCCTTTCCAACAGACTGTTGCAGATCAGGCTATTCTCGCCGATAGCGATCCTTCATACCGCGTGCTGACGCTCAGCAATCCGTTCAACGACACTCATGTGTCTTATTTCCATAAGTCAATCGGTGGATATAATGCTGCAAAACTGCGTGATTACCAAGACTTGATAGATATGCGCATCGAGCCTGAAATGAAGGCTCTTGTGGCTGCGTTCCCAAGTTTCAGAACTCAGCAGGCTGTCGACAGCGCCTTTGCTCAGGCAAAGGTCCTCAATATGCTCAATATGCGCTACCTTATCTACAACGACAATGCAGCCCCACTTCGCAATCCGCATGCTCTTGGCAACGCATGGTTCGTTGATGAACTGAAGGTTGTGGAAACCGACGACGACGAAATGACTGCTCTAAACACTATTGATGTTGCCAAGCAGGCTGTCGTCCACAAGAGTTTTGCAAAGAATGGCTTGTCTGCTTCTTCTGGAAACACTGGCTCTGTTAAACTCACATCCTACAAACCTGATTCTTTGAAGTATGAATCTAATTCAGATAAGGATGGAGTTGTTGTGTTCTCAGAGGTTTATTATCCTCATGGCTGGCAGGCGTTTATCGACGGAAAGCCTGTGGAGCACTTCCGTGCTAACTGGATTCTGCGTGGTTTGCAGGTGCCTGCCGGCAAGCATGAAATTGTGTTTGCTTTCCATCCGCAAACCTACTGGACACTCCGTTCTGTTGGCTCTGTTTTGTCCTACTTGCTGGTTATTGCTCTGGTCGTTGTGGTTGGATATGCTATCTATTGCAATGCCAATGGCAAAAAGAATGTCTTATCTGCTTGAGCCTGCTCTTCTGCACTCTGTGCTTCATGACATAGCTGCTTATAGGAATTCGACAAAATAATCGCAATTTTATTCGGCCGATATGCAAATCCGGATAATATTCGCTAACTTAGCACCGCTTTACGGCCAGAGGGCCTGAAGCAGGTGACGATAATGAATAAATTTATACACCAAAAATATAATATAACAAAATGATTGCATTGATGATTGCCTTGTTCGTTTTGGGATATGCGTGCATAGCCCTCGAACATCCGCTTAAGGTCAACAAATCGGCCACAGCTCTTATTCTGTGCGCTCTCATGTGGACCATTTACATCTTTTTGGCCCAGGATCAGCTTCCTGGCACCGAGGAATTCCAGGCTTTCCTTGGCAGCGCACAGGCCTCTGCCGAGGAAATTCATGAAAAGGTCGTTGCCTATGTAACAGGTGTGCAGATTGTTGAGCACCTTGGCGACCTGGCTCAGACTCTGTTCTACCTTATAGGTGCCATGACAATCGTGGAACTGATCGATGTCCATGGAGGTTTCACTATCATCACCGACCGCATCTCTGCCCGCAACAAGCGTAAGCTTATGTGGGTGATTGCCGTCATCACTTTCTTCATGTCGGCCATCCTCGACAATCTGACAACTGCAATCGTCATGACTATGCTTCTTCGCAAACTTGTCAGCGACCAGCACGAGCGTTGGATTTATGCAGGTGTAATCATTATCTCAGCTAACGCCGGTGGCGCGTTCTCTCCAATTGGCGACGTGACAACAATCATGCTTTGGGTTCGTGGTCTTGTAAGCTCAGAGGGATTGATTCCTAACTTGATTATTCCTTCATTGCTCGCAATGATTGTTCCTACTTATCTCGCAAGTCTCTATCTCAAGGGCGAACTTCCTGAGCGTCAGACAGTGTCAAAGTCTGCCAGCGAGTCTGCCGAGATTCTTTGCCCAGCCGATGTTATCACTTCAAGTGAGCGCAAACAGATTCTTGGCTACGGCATTGCAGCCCTGATTTTTGTTCCTGTTTTCAAGGCCATCACCCATCTGCCTCCGTTCATCGGTGTTTTGTTTGGTCTGGGTGTGCTTTGGGTATATACAGAGCTCCTTTACCACAGAAAGAAGGATGTTCCCGAGAGTGCAAAGGCACGTATCACTCGTGTGCTTGGACGTATCGACTTCTCAACAATCCTGTTCTTCCTCGGCATCTTGATGGCTGTCTCTGCTCTGCAGTGTGCTGGCATACTTAAGGCTGCTGCCAACGGACTTGATGAGTCGGTGGGCAATCCTTACATCATTGATTTCATCATCGGTGTCATGTCTTCTATTGTCGACAATGTGCCTCTTGTTGCTGGTTGCATGGGTATGTATGACATGGCAACTCCTGCTCAGATTCTCGCAGACCCTTCGTTGGCAGTGTTTGCAAGGGACGGCGTTTTCTGGATGTTCCTTGCTTATTGCGCCGGTGTTGGTGGCAGCTTGCTTATCATTGGTTCTGCTGCTGGTGTTGTTGTTATGGGTCTCGAAAACATCAACTTCATGTGGTATGTCAAGAAGTTCACTCTTCTTGCTTTCGCAGGATACGCATCTGGTGCTTTATTCTACATCGCACAGGAGATGCTGCTGCACGCAAATTGATAATTTCTGAATTGTAATAAAATAATCGGAAATGGGGTCACGGTTTTGCCGTGACCCCATTTCTGTTTTTTTTGATGGATTAAATGCAGCACTTTTGGAATGAGATGAACAAGTGTCGCATTTTGAAAATAGAAATATCTTGTTTGCTATGTGTTTGGTTTAGAGATGTTTTGCTTGCAAAGATTTATTATTATAAGGGTGAAAGATTTTTGCCTCCCGATGTTTCTGGTTCGCATCGTGTTCGTCTGCTTGATTAGGTTTTTCTCAAATTATGTTGATATCTTGTGTGCTTTATGTTCATAATTATTTATGAACTTTTTTCTGTATATGATTACAAATGAATATTTTTGTCGGGTTGATGAACTCAACTCTACAATAAACTATCATATTCACACATGAAAAAAAGCAGACTATATACATTCTTGATGTTGCTCGCGTCTTTCGCAACATTGTCTGTATCGTCAGTTTCTTGTACCGATGACGAAAAGGATGACAACGGCGGAAACAATAACAACAATAATGACACAGTCGACACCATTGGCACACGTGTGTTCCGCTACTTCTGTTTCTCTTACACGCCCAACGACTCGTCAAAGTCATGCGCTGCGTATTATTGTGACAGCCTTGTAGTCCTGCAGGCTCAGAGCAACAACGGAGCTGTTTATGCTAATGCAATATATGTCGATAGCACAGATGTTTATGTGGCAGGCAGCGATAACAGCAGTGCCGTTTATTGGCGCAATGGTGCAATTCACTATCTGCCCGAAGGTGCTTATGCATCAGACATCGTTGTGAAAAACGGACATGTCTATGTCTGCGGAACAGGCGGCGGACAGGCCAGATATTGGGTAGATGATACTCCTGCTTACTCGCTCGCCGACGGATATTCTGCCGAGGGCATTGACGTGGACAACGATGGCAATATATATATTGTTGGATACAACACTTCGGGCGATGTGGAAACTTTGAGATATTGGACCGGTACTGCCGGACAGATGTCTGGTTTCAATCTAAGTGCCGAAAGTTCTGAAAATGCCTGCGAAGGTCGTGCAATAGCTCTCGATTATACACACTACGACGACAACGGTCACCCATATATCTGCATCGCAAGCCTTGAGTATTCACGCGCCGGCATTATGGCTAAGCAGTGGGTCAATCGCAGATATACCACTGTCAACACTTCTTCTGGCAATGATATGACTGATGTGATGGCTGTGGGTGGCAAATTATACACTTGTGGCAAGTACGGTAAAATGGCATATTATTGGGTTTCGGATATTGCCAACTCTGGAGCTTGCAATAATTTAGTCGCAACGAAGTTGTCTGATGGCAGTGATGAGGTTTTGGCTAATGCTCTGTACGTGTTCGAGGGTAAGGTGTATGTTGTGGGCACACGCACTAAGGATTTCACTCCTTACTATTGGATTAACGGCACCGAAACAGCATTGCCAATTTCTGTAACTTCGCTCGGCAAAATCGAAATGGCAGATATATGTGTCGTTAGACGCAAGGTTCAGTAAAAATTCATAATTCAAGCATACTATAAAATCCCGCACCGTTTGTGCGGGATTTTTTTGTGACCAGACTATAGGCGACCTCTATAAATTGATTTCTATAAAATAAAACGGTGAATTTATAGAGGTTGCCTGTATAAATAAACGATGATTTTATAGAGCTCTCATTGAAAAATGTGCTACATTTATACTTGAGGAGTTCACTATATAAATCTCTTCGTGGCGTTATGAATATACAGCTGTCAGACCATTTCAATATTCAGAGGTTGATTCGTTTCACTCTGCCCACCATTGGCATGATGGTTTTCTCATCAGTCTATGGGGTGGTCGATGGCTTGTGCGTGTCCAACTGGATTGGCGAGGAGGCCCTGGCAGCCGTAAACATCGTCATGCCTTTCCCTTTGATGTGTTCTGCCCTCGGACTTATGTTTGGCAGTGGCGGTGCGGCCTATCTGTCACGTACTTTGGGACATGGCGATGTCCGTCGTGCAAATGCCATTTTGTCTCTGGTTGTGATTTCGGCCATCATTGTCGGACTTGTGGCCACAGTCTCTGGCTATATCTATATGCCGCAGATTGCCTCCGCTTTGGGCGCTGATTCTGTTCTGAGTCCTATCTGCGTTGCATACGGACGTGTGTATATGCTGGCAATGATTCCCTACATTTTGCAGAATGTGTTCCAGTCTTTGCTCGTAACAGCTTCCAAACCGCGTTTGGCTCTCAGAATCACGTTGATAGCAGGCTTCTCAAATATATTTCTTGACATTCTGCTGGTCGGGTTTGCTGGGTTCGGTGTCACAGGTGCCGCGTGGGCCACTTTTGTCAGCTGTCTTATTGGTGGGGTGGTGCCTTTGGTCTATTTGATGTCGCCCAACGGCAGTCTTTTGCGAATGTCACGGCCTATTCTGGATTTCAGAGCGTTGCGTAGTATTTGTTTTAATGGGTCGTCTGAGATGGTGACAGAGATGGCTGTGCCTCTTTGCTCTGTGCTCTACAATCTGCGGCTGATGGGCATGGTCGGGCAGGATGGAGTCGCAGCCTATGGCACTATCACCTATGTTTCCTACATTTTCGTTGCTGCCATGCTTGGCTACTTCACCGGTCTTGAGAATATTATAGGCTATCATTTCGGTGCCGAGAATTTTGCCGAGGTGCAAAACCTTCGACGCAAAAGTCTTAAGCTGATGGCTTATTTTGGTGTGATTACTTTTTCGTGCGCATGGATTGCCGCTCCGTGGTTGTCTGGTCTTTTTGTGGGATATAATGAGCAGCTCGCTGCTTTGACTACCCATGGTTTCCGTCTGTTCTCGCTCGCTTTCCTAATCATGGGTATAAATGCCTTCACCTCGTCTTTGTTCACGGCTGTTGGCAATGGTCTTATATCAGCAACCATATCTTTCTGCCGCACATTTCTTTTCCAGGCGTTCGCGGTGGCTGTTGTTCCTTTGTTGCTCGGACTCGATGGGGTATGGCTCAGCATGTTTGTTGCCGAATTTTTCTGTCTGGCTGTTTCTGCATTTTTCTATTGGAGATATAAGTCTATCTACCGCTACTGAAATGGGCTGTTTAGAGCAAAATAACCATACAAATCTTTCATCATAATGTAGGTTTATTTAAAATATATGTGCTCTTGTTGAATTTTCTTGACTCAATTTTGAGTGGTCAGGAAAATGTGTTAACTTTTGGGGTATTTTATTGAAAAACTAAATCATAATACTCAAGATGAAACACATTTTTACAGCTATTTTGTTCTCCATTATGGCGTGCTTCTCGGCTATCGGTGCTCAGTATACTGATGTTCCGTTCTCTTTGAGCAACGGCCAGTTTACCTACGACGGTTACACGTTCAGCGTCAATGATGGATACTATCAGGAGTGGGATCATTACGTAATCTTTTGGAGTACTGGCTATGGTCAGCAGTCGGGCACACCAACAACTATCGGCAGCGGCAATTATTTGCTCAACCTGACCCAGATGAAGACTTATGCCGAGGCTTGCTATGATTCCTACACCTCGCTGGGTTTTCTTGACCCAACCGAATTCGGCCACAAAATCATCATCCTTGCTTACTATACAACTGATTGGGTAGCCACAGGCTCTGGAACTGGTGAGTATGGACTGCTCAACATATGTCATGCCTCGGCTAACCCTTCTGCCGAAAATCCATACTATACTTACTGCCACGAGATTGCACATGCATATCAGTATCTTGGCAACATGAAGAATGGTGGTAATGCTGGTTTCCAGTATGGCGATTACTACGGATATGTGTCCTACTACGAGTGCTGCGGCAACTGGCAGGCTGCACAGGTCTACAAGAATGTGTATTTCTCTGCCATCTCGCCTGTTTTCACCAAGACAACTAATCTCGCTTTTGGCAACCAGTGGCACTGCTACCAGTCTTATCTGATGAATGATTATTTCTGCGAGAAGCGCAGCAAAACAGCCATAGGTGATATCTGGACTGTCAACACTAATGTTAAATATGCCGACGCTGTCGAGAAGTATATGAGCATATACAATCTCTCGGCCGAAGAGGTTTACCGCGAATTCTTTATGGGAGCTATGCGTATGGCAACTTGGGACCTCGACCGCTGGAGTGAATATCTCGCTGCCGAGGGTAAAAGTTGCACCGACTATATGGACCATACTCCTGGCACTAAGGCTGCAAAAAACAGCGCAACCACAACTCCTGCAACCTATAATGAAAACTGCTGGCAACATGCTTCAACATATCAGTATGTAACAACTAATTCTTCTAGCGCTATTCATCAGGTCGCTTATTCAAGTGCACCTCAAAGCACAGGATACAATATTATCCAGCTGAATGTTCCAAGCGGAAGCAATCGCACTGTCACAACAACTTTCACCGCACTTGAGCCTGGTTGCAGCCTGGCTAGTGGCGACAACAAGGAGTATTGGGTTGGTAACCAGTGGGCAACCACTTCGTCAATCACCAACTACAACAGCTCACAGACTAGCGAGTGCAACAGCAACTACAGCACCTACAAAAACTGGCGCGGTTTCCGTCTGGGATATGTTACCTACAACAACTCAACAGGCGAACGCAATTATAATTTCACCGATAAGGTTTACTGCACTGGCACCGACGAGTCATCGGTTAGCATTCAGTTCGATGTCCCTGAGAATGTGGACTATCTGTATCTTGTTGTCAGCCCTGCTCTGTCAAACTATTTGCGCATGGGTGCTCAGAATCCTTATGAAATGTCTTCTGACGCACAGTTTGTTTCTGCACAGAAGGAACGCGACCAGTGGCCTTACAGGGTGCAGTTCTATAACACCAATATCTATGGACTAAGCAACCCTTCAACTACTTTCAGCGGCACTGCCGATGCCGGCACAACTTATACCACAAGCCAGATGCCTGATCTGGGCACTGGCGAGGGCACTTCTGGCTCTACTTCTTCAACCGAGAAAACTTACACTTTGCAAAAGGATGTTGTTATCGACAACTCTGACGAAACAACTACTTCGGCAACTGTAACTCTTTCAACTGCCGACCTTACTGCCCTTGCCGAGGGCATGGGTATCGACTACACTACATTCGCTTATGCGGCTATGTCTATTTCTGACTACACCGAAACTCAGAATGCTAATTCTCTGATGTTTATGCCTGCAACTGCCGATTGTCAGCTTGCTTCTGGTGCAAGCAACTGCACTTCTGGTTCCTACACTTTCGGTCACTGGTTTACAACTGCAGGCGTCTACACTTCGGCTTCTTCGTCCGATGCTGCTCTGTATTCTCAGTTTGCTCCGCTGTCTCAGACTTTCAATGTGGGCATGGCAACTCCTGCCAATGGCACTTATACTGTATGTCAGGCTTTGAGATACTACGACGGTTCTGACTACGCAACTGCTTTCATAAAGTTCAACATAACCGTAAAGGGAACTGTTCACCATTCTTCTTCAACTGTTGATATTTATAAGTCTATACAGTTCGATACTTCTGATTCTGAATATTATGGTGGCGATGTTGAATTGACTGACGAGGACTTCGAAAAGATCGCTGCTTGCTTCGGCATCTCAGCCGAGAATATTAAGTCTTCTGATTTGTGGGAGTCTTGGGCAAGCAACGGACCTTCTGAGGGTAAAATCACTTTGTATGGTGTTGAGTCTGATGGAGTCACCCTGAAGGATACTTGCTCAACAGCCTTGGGATATGGTCATTGGTTCAACACTTCAAACAATGTTTGTGCCTACGGCGACAACAGTTCTCTTTATGCTGAGTATTCTGAGACTGAGGGCGTATTTGCAGTCGGACAGATGCCGTCTGTAATGAGTGATGGCGACGAAAACACTATCACAGAGGCTATCGTGTTTACTGAAAGCGGCAGCAAGTATATTGCATATGTTCACATATCAGTTACTACTGGCGAGAAAACTTCTGTTGGTACAGTTCCTGCCGAGTCGCATGTGGTTGGCATCTACTCTCCTGAGGGTATTGTCTTGAAGGAACTCAGAAAGGGAATTAACATAGTCAAAATGTCCGACGGCTCTGTTCGCAAACTCTATATTCGCTGAGCTCGTATTTCAGAAGTGATGAACTTCTGAACAGGTAATAAGTATAAAAGTAATTAGCCCCGCAACCATCAATTTGGCTGCGGGGCTAATTCTATTATAGAATCTCTTTTTTTCTTATTCTGCCTGTTCTTCTTCGTTCTCACCCTCGGCTGTAGGTATTATGATTTTGTATCCCTTGCCGTGTATGTTGATAATCTCGATCGAAGGATCCTTCTTCAGGTGCTTACGCAACTTGGTTATGTAAACGTCCATGCTTCTTGCGTTGAAGTAGTTGTCGTCAATCCATATTGTCTTCAGCGTGTAGTTGCGTTCAAGTATTTTGTTCGCATTCTCGCAGAGCAGTGCAAGAAGTTCGTTCTCCTTGGTTGTCAGCTTAACTGGCTCATCGTCGGCATACTTCAGCAGCTGCTTTTGCGTGTCGAATGTGAACTTGCCCATCATATACACTCCTTCTCTGCCGTGCTTCTTTCCGTTCACACGACGCATAATGGCCATTATTCTATACAGAAGCACATCCATGCTGAATGGCTTTGTTATGTAGTCGTCGCCACCGGCTTTGAATCCCTCAACAATATCTTCCTTCAGGCTCTTGGCTGTCAGAAAAATTATAGGAATATTAGGGTTTACGGTCCTGATGTCTTTTGCCAGTGTCAGTCCGTCGCGTTTTGGCATCATGACGTCAAGAATGCAGATGTCATACTTGTTCTTTATGAAGGCTTTATAGCCAGCCTCTCCGTCTTCCATAAGGTCAGTCTCGCAGCCTTTGGCCTGGAGATACTCGCGCAGAATGGCACCAAGGTTTTTGTCGTCCTCGCAAAGCAATATTTTAATCTGTTCTTCCATATATGGCTTAACTCTTTATTGGTATCGAAATTATAAATCTTGTTCCTTTATTTAGTTGACTCTTCACTTTTATCTCGCCGTGCAGGTCTTCAACAACTTTGTGCACATAGGCAAGTCCCAGTCCGAATCCTTTCACATTGTGAACACTTCCTGTTGGCACACGATAGAACTTCTCGAATATCATTTTCTGGTTCTCGCTGCTTATGCCTATTCCGTTGTCCTCAATAGCTAGCATCAGTCTGTCGCGCTCGTTCCAGGTCTCAATCTTCAGCTGGGGCGCTTTCTCACTTCTGTATTTCAGCGCGTTGTCCATCAGATTGTACAATATGTTCGTGAAGTGGACCTCATCTGCCATTATGAATGGGTCCTCTGCGTTTAGTTCTACTTCAATGTCACCACCGGCGGCATTAACTTTCAGTATGAAATTCTCGGCTGCGTTCAGGCAGAACTCGTTCACATCCACTTCTTTCAGATTAACTGCTGTGCTTCCGTTTTCAAGCAGCGATATCTGCAAAACTTTCTCTATCTGCTGGCTCAGTCGCTTTGTTTCTTCACTTATGACAGAGCCTATGTGCGACAGTGTTTCTGGCGATTTTGTCAGACTGCTGTCATTCAGCATTTGCGACGCTATTGATATGCTCGAAACTGGTGTCTTGAGCTCATGTGTCATGTTGTGAATGAAGTCGTTCCTTATTTCGCTCAGTTTCTTCTGCTTCGATATTATCCACAACGTGGTTATGAACACGCCCAAAAGCAGTATCGTCAGCACGGCCGATGGTATCAGCAAAGTTATCGACTGGCGTATGTAATCTTCTTTTGTCGGAAAATATACCTTGAAATAGTTGGCGTTTATGCTTGGATCGCTCGGAAAAAGCATTTGTGTGTAGTATTCCCCTTTTAATTTCTTTTTCCCTTTCGCGCTGCAATATATCTGTTCGCCGTCTTTGTTGACTACAACATACTCGTGGGGCAGATTTACGCCGTAATATTCAAGCTCTATTTCAATAGTCCTGCCCAGTTTCTCAAAGTTCAGCCTCTGCTCAATTGGCTTTGTGTGGCTCTCGCTCAACATCCTTATCAGTATGTCGTCAAGCTGGGCTTTCTCTTTCAAAAATCTGTCGCGCAGTTTGTTTTGTATAGCGCGGTTTGTGGCGGTTATTGTGTTCTCGCCGTGTTTTGTCGAAATGTAAACGTGTGGTCTGACTCTGACTGATGATGTCGAATCAATCCTTGGCAGACTCATCTTGAGATTGAATTTTCCTGTGTCGGCATTGGCTTCTTCAATCGGAGTGAAACTCAATGCCTGGTCTATGTAGTTCATGCTCTCCTGGTCTTCAAGTGTCTGAGCAACTTGCCACAAAGCCCTCTTGACCGACTCGTCAAACTGGGTCTGTCTCATCTTTGCCGTTTCTCTTATATACAACACCTGGATAGCCAGCAACCCTATGAACAGGATTGTCATAACTATCGCCAGGATTATGATTGTCTGCTTTTTCACATTGCAAAAATAATCTAAATTTTAACATTTCATTATAAAAAACTGTTTAAAAATAGACTGCTTTCTGCAATTGTATTTTTTGCAAACTTTGTTTGGATTTGTTCGTTTTTTGTGTCTAATGATTGACTCTTAATTGGATGATATTATAAATAGATGTTTTTTGGTGGTTGTCTTAATGTTTGTGTTTGTTGTATGTCTCTATTCTTTCACTTACATTCTGCTTGATGTATTCTTGATACAGGTAGGGTTCCGCTCCGTGATAATCACCAACGTTTATCATGTTCAAAATTGGTCGGTAGGCCGAACCGTCAAAACCTTCCACTATCAGCACTTTGTTTGATGGCGACAGTGTGACTTTTATGCTGTCGGATATTGTGGCTGTTGATGAGTCGCACTGCCAGTTGACTGGGTTGATGCAGAATATGTTTGAGTCGCATAGCACTGGCTTGATGTATTTTGCATCTGATACGGTGTTATAACAGATTGTGACGCCTGTGTCGTTCGATTTCAGTGCAGGCTTCAGATTCTTGCATCTTGCGGTGTCTTGTGCGGTTACTTTATATCCCATGACGTAGGCCGCAACCATTCTTTGGACCACAGAATCTGGCATTGTTTTTATTAGTTCAACCACCGATTTAGCTCCTTGGCTGAATCCTGCCAATATGAAAGGTCGTCCGTTGTTCTTTTCTTTGATGAAATAGTTGAACGAGTTTTGTATGTCTTTAAATGCAACCGAGAAGTATCTGTTGTTTATTGTGTCTTCTGGCTCAATCCAGCTGTTTAGCGATATATGTCGGTAATATGGTGCATAATAGTTGTTGCCAATTCCCATATATGTTGCAATTTTTTTTATCTCAATTGCCATATCACTGCGGTGCTTTGGTTTGTTCACCGGGTCGGCATAATGACACGTCACCGAGTCTTCGGTTTGCCAGTCGAATTCCCATGTCGCCACAATGTAGAACACGTCGGCCCCTGTGCCAATTGTGTCATTTTTCTCTTCATACCACATGGTTTTGTCGGCATAGTCTGGTGCTGACGGAATATAGGTGCCGATTTTTGTTTCTTTGTTGTCTGATGTTTTGCAGCTGGCTGTCAGCAAGCAAAATGCAGCAGTCAAAAGCGTAATGTTTTTTAGTTCCATTTTTTTGTGGTGTGGATTTATTATTGAAAAAAGCACTGTTTTTTTTGGCAGTGCTTTTTCTTCTTTTTTACTCAACTGATATTTCAACGCGTCTGTTCTTTTTCCTGTTTTTTTCAGTCGTGTTTGGAACTATCGGTTTTTTTGAACCCATACTTTTTGTTTTTATGTTCTGCTCAGGAATTCCAGCCGATATTAGCTCTTGTTTCATAGCCTCAGCTCTTTTCAACCCAAGTTTCACGTTTGTGGCTTCCTGTCCAAGGTTGCATGTGTGGCCAGTCACTGTTATTATCTTGTTTGGATAATTTTTTATGTATTCTGCCAACACAGCTATATGCTTGTCATTATGTTCGTTTGGTTCAACAACAGCCTGACTCTTATCAAAGTTGACTCTCAAATTTGTGTTAAGCCATTTTATTGCTGCCTCCAGTTTTGCCTTGTCTGCAGATTCTTTTTTCAATGCCGCTTGCAGGCTGTCTTGCTGTTGTATCAGTTTGTTTTGTTCAAGTCTTGCTTGTTCAAGCACCAGTTTTAGGCTGTCTTGTTCTATTTTCTGTCTTTGGGCAAGCTTGATTGCCGAACTGTCCACAACGTGTATCACAACGGTGTCTGCTGGAGCAAATACTGTGTCTGGCTTAGTAAATACTGTATCGGCTGGGGCAAATAATGAATCTGCAACTGCTGTCTTTTTCGGACGGCCCAGTGTCATTCCCACTTTTATTCCAGCTGCAATCAAGTGGTTTTTGTCAACTTCGTCCGACGACACAACGCCTATGTAGTCTTTGCCGTCATACAGGTGTGAACTGCTTTTTTTTGCAAGATTGGTGAATGTGTATGAGAAGTACAGACCAAGATATAGCTGTCGGTCGTGTTTAAGGTCATACAGCATGCCTGCGTCCACAAATCCGGCTCCGGCAATTGGCTTTATGTCAGCTTTTCCGCTCTCGTCATAATATTTCTGGAAATTATGCTGAGGCAGGTCTGAATATTCTATGTTTGTGTAATCCTCAAAGTATCCTGTCGTTTCATAGTATCCGTCAACCGATTTGTATTTGTTCCAAAGCGGAATCATCAGCTTAATACCAGCGTCGGCCATGAATGTCCATTTCTCGTTGACTGGTGTCAGATAATATGCGGCAACTGGTATCTCCAGTTCTATCATTCTTTGGGCTTCAACCCAGTTGTCGAAACCTGTTTTTCGCTCATATTCGCGGCCATTTTCTTCGTCAACCACCATGTTCGACACCATCAGTGTGTCATAGCTTGCTTTGGATTTGTAGAATCCGACCCCAATGCCGGCTCCTACACCCCAGTGCTCGTTCAGTTGTCGGCGGTAATTACCGTTTATCACCCAGCCGAATTTTGCATTGTGGTCTCCTTTGCTTGGGTCAAATTGGCTCGACTGCAGTCCACCGCCAGCTGTGATGTCTATGTTGTGTTTGTAGCTGTATGTCTGTGCTTCCACTGTGCCTGTCATGCAAGTTATTGCTGCAGCCAATGCGATTATTTTTTGTTTCAACATCTCTATATTATTCCTTCCGATTTTTTCTTATTTCTTGATTACTTTGACGTCAATACCGTCAACGTTGACAACATAGTTTGCTGCTGGCATGTTTGCCAGATTGATTGTCGTCTTGTTGCCCATGAATATTGTTGTCAGAACAGAGCCGCCTGCCGAGTTGTAGACATTCAGTGTGTGCTTGCTGCCGTCATCATAACTCAATTCGATTGTTGCGTAATCTGCTGTTGGGTTAGGATATGCGCTCAGTGTTATGTTTATGTCTGGTTCTGCAAAATACAATTTGCAGGTGCGCAGATTGCGGTTGTCAATAGTCTGCACTTCCATATAGTAGCTGCCTGTCAGTCCGTTTTTCTCGCAGTAGTATGGTTTTGTCTCGCCTTCGAGTTTCTGATCGTTGTGGAACCACTGATATTCCTCAAATCGGTTCTCAACGTTCACAGCTGATATGACGTCGCTCCAGATGTCAACCATATATTTGGTTGATAGGTTTACATTCAGTTCAACGTCAAGCAAGCTTGATTCTACGCCGTTGCTGCTGCGGAACTGTATCTGTGCTTTGTATGTACCGGCATCGCAGTCTGGAATTGAAATTGGCAGTGTGTTGTCATTGTCAATTTCAGTAAACTCGGTGTTCTCAAATCCAGCGTTTTCAGCTTCTTCTGAGTATATGATTCTGTATTCTGCTGGTTTGTCGCTGCCAGATACAAAGAATCTTATTTCATCTTCTGTCTCAGGACAATATCCAAACTCTGAAACCACCAGCGAGTCTATTGTGTAATCTGATTGGCATGCTGCCTCAATTACTACGATGACGGCTGTTGTCTTGTTGTAGTTGTCTGTTTCTGCAAGTCTTACGTAGTATGTTCCAGGAGCAAGGTCCATGTTAGGATTGTTCACGTCAGCATAATCCTCGTCTCCAGCCTGGCGGATTTGCATTTTGTTTGTCAGTCCTTTTATGTGTCCGTCGTTTGCTCCTGGCTTGGTCTCTGCAATTGGTGTCAGCTCAGGCATCTCGGTCTCGCCTCTTACTATTGTCCAAGCCAATGTGTCGTTGCTGAGTATGTAGTTGCTGTTGTTGAATCTTGTGATTCTTGCCACATATTCGCCAACATTTGTTCCTGTGTTTCCTGTAAGCGTGAATCCAAGACTGTTGTCTCCTGATTGGACTCCTGTAAATTTGATTGTTGAACCGGTTACAAGAACTTTTTCGGCACCATCGTACACGAATGTTGTGTCAGGCCAAATGATTTCGAGTGTGCAAGGATATATTGTGAATTCCTTGGTTGTCTCGGCTATATCATATTTGCCGCCTTCTTTGTCTTTGATTGTCAGACTGGCGGTGCCGGCATTCTTGTTGTTGTTGTATTCAACCGAATATTCTTCCGTCGAAATTATTTCTCCGTTAACGTATATTTCAACAACTGGCTCTTGCTGTTTTCCGTTGTATACAATAGAATCGCTGCTTATTACCACTTTATATGTTTCGGTCATGTCAATAACTTCTCCTGTTTCAGGATCAGCGTATGTTGTGTCTCCTGTTTCAGGGTTGATGACAATAGCGTCGTCCATGTCAACAATATGTATTATTGGCTCTTTCACAATATTCCATACGTGTGTTGCGTCTGTTGTGTCTATTGTGTAATTGTTGTTGTCAAGACTTATTGCCTCTGCTGTGTATTCGCCTACTTCGGTTGCTGTGTTGTTTTTGCAGTTCACGTTCACTTCGTCTCCGTCAAGGGCGTTTGTCACGGTTGCTGTTATTGTCTGCTCATTACCGTTGTATACAAGTGAGTCTTCGCTCCAGATCAGGTCAATTGTTCTCTTCTCAATCTCAAATTCGGTTGTTGCCGTTTCAAAGTCGAAGTTTCCGCCTTCAGCGTCTCTGATTGTTATTGTTCCGTTGCCAGCATTAGTGTTGTTGCTGAACTCTACAATGTACTCTTCGTCAGAAACTTTCTTTCCGTTAATGTATATAGCCACTTCAGGCTTCTTCTCTGTTCCGTCATAAACAAACTCCTCGTTGGTTGGATTGACAATCACGATGTACTTGTTTGTAATGTCAATAGGATCTCCAGTTTCTGGGTCAACATAAGTTGTGTCTCCAGTCACAGGGTCAACGTTGATGATATCGTCAATGTTGGTTATTGGCTCAACATTTTCGGTCTTGATTGTCCAAGCGTGTGTGTTAGCAGTTGTGTCGATGACGTAGTTGCTGTTGTCAACACTGATTGCCGTTGCGGTGTAATTTCCTGCAGCCGTTGCGGTGTTGCCTGTGTAGCTGTTGATGTTCACTTCGTCTCCTTCAACCACGTTGCCTGCTGTTGCAGCGATGGTGTCTTCTGTTCCGTCGTAAGTGAACTCGTTGTCACCCCAAATCAGGTCAATTGTTCTCTTCGCAATCTCAAATTCGGTTGTTGCCGTTTCAAAGTCGAAGTTTCCGCCTTCAGCGTCTCTGATTGTTATTGTTCCGTTGCCAGCATTAGTGTTGTTGCTGAACTCTACAATGTACTCTTCGTCAGAAACTTTCTTTCCGTTAATGTATATAGCCACTTCAGGCTTCTTCTCTGTTCCGTCATAAACAAACTCCTCGTTGGTTGGATTGACAATCACGATATATTTGTTTGTTATGTCGATAGGTTCGCCGGTCTCTGGGTCGATATATGTTGTGTCGCCAGTTTCAGGGTCAACGTTGATGATATCGTCAATGTTGGTTATTGGCTCAACATTTTCGGTCTTGATTGTCCAAGCGTGTGTGTTAGCAGTTGTGTCGATGACGTAGTTGCTGTTGTCAACACTGATTGCCGTTGCGGTGTAATTTCCTGCAGCCGTTGCGGTGTTGCCTGTGTAGCTGTTGATGTTCACTTCGTCTCCTTCAACCACGTTGCCTGCTGTTGCAGCGATGGTGTCTTCTGTTCCGTCGTAAGTGAACTCGTTGTCACCCCAAATCAGGTCAATTGTTCTCTTCGCAATCTCAAATTCGGTTGTTGCCGTTTCAAAGTCGAAGTTTCCGCCTTCAGCGTCTCTGATTGTTATTGTTCCGTTGCCAGCATTAGTGTTGTTGCTGAACTCTACAATGTACTCTTCGTCAGAAACTTTCTTTCCGTTAATGTATATAGCCACTTCAGGCTTCTTCTCTGTTCCGTCATAAACAAACTCCTCGTTGGTTGGATTGACAATCACGATGTACTTGTTTGTAATGTCAATAGG
>R06__coassemble_82_pt1 | contig 38043 bp, 34 predicted proteins | sample R06__metabat2_high_PE_023 | metagenome-assembled genome bin R06 | reverse complement strand
TTTTCCTTTTTAGTTATTAGTTTTTCCCTTTTAGTTATTAGTTTTTCCCTTTTAGTTATAAGAATTCTTTTATCCTTTCTGCGCATTCATAACCTTCCCTATACAGTTCCTCAAGTTTTTTCGTGTTTCTTTCCACGGCGCTAACCTTCAGTTTCTTCAGTGGTTGGATGACAAGGATTTCGCCCGCTTTTTCTTTCTGCTCAATAAATTCCATCTGCTCGTTGTACAGACGGCCGCGGGTGCGCATCTTCGGACGTATGTTGGGATATTTGCCATAAACAAAAGGAGGAATGGGCAGATTGGTATACGGACTCCTTCTGCCGCTGTTCCTCGTCAGCACAACAACATTCCTTGTGCAGCCTTTCTCTATCGCCCTGTGTATGGGTATCGGGTCGCATATGCCACCGTCGAGCATCGGAATACCGTCCACAAACATGGTCTGAGATATTACTGGTATCGTGCAGCTTGCGTGACAAATCTTTGTCAGACGCTCCTTGTCGTGTCTCTCGTCAAGATACATGGCCTCGCCTGTCAGCAGGTTGCTTGTCACCATCTCGCACTCTGTAGGGTTGCCGAAGTATGTGTCAAAATCAAACGGAATCTCGCCCTCATAGCTCAGATCCTCAAACAGCATCTTGTAGTCTATCAGGTTCTTCTTTGTCACCCAGTTCTTCAGACTTATATATTTATACTTGTCGAGCATGTCCGTCAGGCAGCTTTTCTCTCTTCCGCGCTGTCTCGACAGGTAGCATGCCGCATTTGCTGCGCCGCACGAAACTGCCGCCACGTAGTCAAACTCTATTCCGTTGTCCATAAAATAGTCCAACACTCCGGCGGTGAATATGCATCTCATTCCGCCGCCCTCAAGCACAAGTCCTGTCTTTTCCATCAGTACATGTAATATTTTTTGCTCATTTCTTTCCAGTCTGCCGCGTCTTTGCGCCACAGGTCTTTTATGTCGGCAAACTTATAATCTTTGCTGAATATGGCCCTGAACTGGCCGCTGCCGCACACTTTGTCGAACATCTGGTATCTTGTTTTCTTGTCTGTCTTGCCAAATATCTCGTGAGTGGGGTATAGGCGGTGCAGCTCCTGCATGACATACCACTGCACCTCGGTGAGTCTGGCCACGCCAAAGTCTGTCACATACATCTCCACGCCGTTCAACACCTGTCCGTTCCAGTCGCCAAAATACGGTTTGAAGGTTATAGGCCTGAATCTCAGTCCGGGCAGCTTCAGCGTGTTCATAGCACGGCTCAGCACGTCTGCGTTCACCCATTCGGCTGCAAACACCCTGAACGGCAGTGTGTATCCCACGCCTATGTTAACTTCATTCAGTTCTCCTAGTATTCCAGATGCCGGATAATACATTGCCGTTTCGTCATCAGGTATCTGTGGCGATGTGGGAACCCACGGCAGACCGGTTTTGTCGAATGTCATATCTCTTGTCCAGCCTTCCATTTTCACAACCGTCAGTTTGCACTGTTTCTCTGGCTCTTTCTGCTCGTTTATAAGTGTCGCCAGCTCGCCGCATGTCAGTCCGTAGATGTAGGGAATCGAGTATTGGCTCACAAACGAGTAGTATCCGTCTTCAACCAGTGGTCCTTCCACCTTCTTTCCGCCAAGCGGGTTCGGACGGTCAAGCACTATCACCTCTTTGTCGTTCTCGGCGGCTGCTTCCATCAGTTTGCCCATCGAGCTGATGAAGGTGTAGCTGCGGCAGCCTATGTCTTGAATGTCATAAACCAGAGCATCCACTTTTTCAAGCATTGCGGCAGTGGGTTTCTTGACTTTGCCGTGGAGCGAGTATACGGTCAGTCCGGTCTTCGCGTCCTTGGTGTTGGCCACGCTTGCCCCTGCATATTCATCGCCCCTGACTCCGTGTTCCGGAGCGAATAGTGTCGTCAGCTCCACACCTTCGGCGTTGAACAGAATGTCTATTGTCGAATTCATGTCTTTGTCTATTCCGGTCGGATTGGTCAGCAGGCCTATCCTTTTCCCCTTAAGCAGCTCCATTCCGTTCTGCTCCAGCACGTCTATGCCGGTCTTGACTTGTGCCGACAGGCTTACTGCAAGCCAGGTCAGCACTGCTGTTAATGTTTTCCTCATATTCCTTCAGCCTCTAGCCTCTTTAGTCTTTCCATTGTCTGCTCCGGACTCAGACTCTGCTCCGCGTTCCAGCCCTGCCTCCTGGCTTCTTCCACATTTTGCAGATTGTCGTCAAGATACAGGCATTCTTCTGGTTTTGCCTTCATATCTGTCATCACAGCCTTATATATTTTGGGGTCTGGTTTTGCCAGATGAAGCTCGTTGCTCAGATAGCACTTGTCGAAACATTCGGCAACTGTGTTTCCGCCTTCCGTGCCCATGCAGTGCTCGGCCCAGTAGTCATAGTGTATCTGGTTTGTATTGCTCAGCAGATATATGCGGTATTTGTTTTTCAGATTGTGCAGCATATTCTGCAGACCTGTTGGGGTGTCAAGTATAAAGGCATTCCAGGCAGCGTCAATCTCGCTGTCTGTTGCGGTGAGGTTGTTATCCTCTCTCATTCTTTTATAGAATTCGGCGTTGCTCATCTCTCCGAGCTCTATTGCTCCAAACAGTCCATATTGTTTGCAGTTGCTTATGTGCTTGTCAATATCGGTCATACCTAGTCCTACGAATGCGTCAATGCATCTTTGCTTGTCGAGCCTTACGGTGACCACACCCAAATCTAGTATAATGTTCTTTATCATAAAAATCGCATTTTCTTTACCTCTGTGCAGACAAAAGCTTATGCCAATTCTCAGGTTGGGATGCTTCCGCTTTGCCTGTGTCATACTTTTATGCAAAAATGAAAAAAAAACGGATAAATATTTTGCTTTTATGACCGAAAGTTTTAATTTTGCATCGTTTTCACAGCAATGCGAAAATGGTCCCATAGCTCAGCGGTTAGTAGCATCTGACTCATAATCAGGGGGTCGTAGGTTCAAACCCTACTGGGACCACCCAAAAGGAATTGCAACTCGCAGTTCCTTTTGTTTTTTTATGACATCTTTCTATGTTTTGCATGGTTTTTGCTCCGTGCAGAACGCGATTTTTTTATTCATGACGGCCCATGTAAAACCGGTTCAAGATAATTTTGTTTTGCTTGGAGTTGGTTGCTGCACTGAAGACAAGAAACAACTAAATGTTATGACTGACTGATAAACAGCAAGATGACTGCATAAAACAAAATAAAAACAAGAAACTTAAAAGGCACTGACGTTGTAACATATGCCGCAAAACGCCTGCTTTGTAGAGGTTGTCTTACACTGACATTTATTTTAATACTATGAATACTGACATTGTTGCTCTCTTCAACGGACTCAGAGGATTGGTGGCCAATTTGCCTGGCGCCGATTCTCTTATGGTCTATCCAAATATACCTGCCGATGTCGTCTCGGCTGTATCTTCCAATTTCAAACTTGCCGACAGCGAACTGCCGCTCTATGTCTTCGACCCTTCTTTCTCGGGCAACTATAGCCAGGGAATTGTGGCAACCGACATGGGCGTGCACTTCGTGCCAGACATCGACGATGCGTTCTCGATGGACTGGTTCTCGTGGCAGTCTGTTCAGTCGATAGTAGTGTCAAAAAAGTCGGTCACTTTCAATGCCGAAACTCAGCACACAATTCCATACGTGCAGCTGGCGCCTCAGGCGGTTATTGATGCCGCGCTTGGCACCAAGCAGCTGCCTTATGTCATCGACGGGAAAATGCTGCATAGGCCAGAGTCGGCAAATGCCAGGAAGCGTCTGCCGTCATTCTCTAACCCCACTCTTAATGAGTTCCTCAAGTTTGCCGTCAGCGCTTATTCTGCCTACAAGTCTGGGGCGAACTTCTCGCTCAAGCGCTCGGTGGTCAACGGTAAGAAAAAGTCTGCCAACAAATCATCGGTGCTCGAGTTGTTCCAGGACTACAGCTACAGCGAGTCCCTGACGGCAGTGCAGAAAAAAGTGCAGATTCTGAAAAACAAGGGCAGAAATTTTGATGCCATCGACGCCATTGTTGAGTTCTACCACTCCCAGCCACGTCCCGACTTGTGCCTGTGGATGGCCCAGGAGTATAAGAGTCTCGGACTTAAACATCATGTTGTGTATTGCGCCGACGAGGGCCTTAGACTCATTGAAAAACAGGGCTTGTATGGCTCTGATTTGGCACAGAAGCTCAGACAGTTGAAGTCGGAGTGATCTTTATTCAGCCTTTTTTTATGTTTCACGGCACATATAGCCGCCAGCCGCGAATTTATGTGCCGATACGTCTTTGCTCGAAATCAAATTTTTGATAACTTTAAGCTGCAACTATAAATTTGTTTTGGCGCTAAATGGGCAAAAGTGTAAAAACACTGGTGCCCGAAAATGTTGTAGATTGTCCTATACTCGGCATCGAATTTATAGAGGTAACCAAAAAGTGTAATAAACCCAATAATAAATAGTCTTATGAAAAAATTGGTTTTCATCATATCTTTGGCTTTGTCGCAGTTGGCGGCAGCTCAGGACCTTTTTGTATATAATGTGACTGGCTCGGCCGAAAGACTCGAAAACGGTTCTTGGCAGGCTTTGACAAAACGTGCGGCACTTAAGCAGGGCGACCAGGTGAGGGTCGGCAAAAATTCCGCTCTTTCTGTCCTCGACAAGCAGAACAGCAAAGTCTATGCTATCAAGGAGTCGGCTGCGGCCCCTATCCAGAATCTGATTGCAATGGTGTCCGACAACGAGAAGGCTCTCTCAACAAAATTCGCAACCCATGCCGCCAAGGCTCTGTTCGACGGCTCGTCGAGCACCGTCAGCCACTCGGCTGCTGGTTGCACATACCGCAGCACTTCAATCGAGAACGACATTGCTCGCACAATTCTCTATAAGGAGCAGAACACATCGCTCGTGCAGCTCAGCAACATGACAACTGACTATGGCGTATCTTTCGAACTTGTCGACCGTCAGTCGGGCGAGGTGCTCGGCCAGCAGGTCGCAATAGACCATGAGGCTTTCTTCCGCATCAAGAACAACAGCGCCACAGATTTATATGTCAATATTCTCGACGTTAATCCAAAGGGCGAACTCTACGACTGCTTGCCTGCCGACGAGGGCATGACTCTTTCTCATTTGCTCATCCCAGCCAACAGCGTCATCGATCTGGCCGACTATCCCGTGGCTTTCACAGCTCCGCAGGGCACCGACCACCTTATTCTCGTTGCCTACGAGGAGCCTTTCGATTTGCGCGAGGTCAACAAGGTGATCCTCTCGCGTGGTGTCACTCCGCTCAACTCAACACTTGTCGGTGTTTACAATATGCCAGTCAAAATCTGGTAATACCCTTTGTTAAGAAATAAAGAAGAGGCATATCCTAAACTCAGGGATATGCCTCTTCTTTGCTAATCAGTATTGTATTTTAAGGAGAACTAAGTTTTTTGTTTTATTTTCACTATTCGGCTGTTTCTTCTTTTTTGCTGTCGGCTGCTGTTGTTTCCTTCTTTATGATGCGGAACAGCAGCGTGTTTTGGAATGTTATAGACTTGTTTCTGGCAAAAAACACTATTCCGTCGGCTGGCGATGTGACACTGCATATTTCCTTGCCTTCATAAGGATGCGTGATTCGGGCCAGCACATCGCCGCTTTTAACCTCCTGACCGGGAACGCAGTTGATGATGAACAGTCCGGCGTGCGGTGCCTGTATGTTTATCAGGTTCGACTGGTCTATGACTGTCGATTTGCCCGAAAATGGGGCAATGTCAACCTGCATGTTCCTCCTTATCGACTGGCGTTTGCTGATGTTCAGCATGTCCTTGCGCTGCATGAATCTGCAGATCGCGTCTATCGACATGTCGGCCATGTCGTGGTCTATAACGTCGGTGGTGCCGGCATACAGCGAGAACGCCTGCGTCTCCCATATCTGCCAGTTGTAGTTCAGCAACACCGTGTCAAATGGCTCTGGCGTGTGGACCGAGATATAAGGAAATCCGAACAGGTGTGCGTCTTCAACATCTTCGAACCCGGTTTTCATCATACGCACGTGGGGCAGAAAATTCCCTGGCAGATAGTAGCTCGCAAGCTGTATCCCAAACTTGAAGTCCTTAATGAACTCAAACAAGCCGGCGGCTATGCGTTGCGTGGTCTCGCCCTGGTCGTAACCCGGAAACATTCGGTTTATGTCGGTCCCGTCGAGTGCCCAGAATCTTTTCTCGATGTTTATGCTCGACGGATTGACGCATGGCACAACGGTTATGCTCTTGCCGTTTGTTATCAGTCCTTTTTCTTCTGCGTTCTTCAAAATGGCAACCATTCGGCTGGCAACATACTGCTGCTGAATTTCGTCACCTCTCATGCTGCCCACAATGCACAGGGTTTTCTCACCCTCGCCAAATGTGTAGGCTTTTATTCTGAAGTCATCTCTGTATGGCGAGGCCATACTGAATATTGTTTGTATCTTCATCTTGTTTGTTCCCTTTTGTTTCTTGTTTGTCGCTCTTGTATATTCTGCCAAGCAGGCTGCCTTCATACACAACAGGATAGGCTCTTATGGTGAACAGCAGACCGTTGCACGGACTTGTGACGTTGCTTAGCACACGGCCTGTCAGTGGCGATATTATCTGGCCTATCATCTGGCCTGTGCTGACGTTCACTCCGTTGTGGATTTCGGTCACGAATATTCCGCTTGTCTGCGCGTTCAGGAACTCAACTGTGTCGGGCCCCTCGCACACAATTCCTTCTTTTATTTTTTCTGTGTCGGGCGCCTCGCTCCAGATTCCCATGTTGAACATCAGGTTCTGTATGCCGTCGGCAAGCGAGTGGCACATCGAGTGACTTATGCGTCCGCCAACGGCCATTTCGGCAACTAGGCAAGGTGTGCCCGACGAATTGAGCGAGTGGGCTAGTGTCGATTCCAGCACCGTTGCTGCCTGGTGTATCCAGATGAAGTCAATGCCCATCAGTTTTGCGTAAGGAACAAGTTTCTCGGCTGTCATCTCGCTTATGCGCACTTGTGGAATCTCGCGCAGAAATATATTCGATGCGTGTATGTCTATCACCATGTCGGCTCCGAGCAGGTCGGTGTAGATGTCGTGAGCCACTTTCTCAATCATCGATCCGTTGCTTTTCCCGGGGAAAATTCGGTTCATGTCTAGGTCAAAGGCAGGGACACCTCTCTGCATCGTGTCTATGCCAAGCGGGTTCAGGGCCGGATATATGTCCACTGTGCCGCTCAGTTTGTGTATGTTCTCGTTCAGCATTTTCGCTATCAAGTAGCATACATATTGTCCCTCAAGTTCGTCGCCGTGGGTTCCAGTGACAATGCATATGCGTTTCCCTTTGCCGTGGCATATGTGGTTTTTCACTATCTTGAACTCCTCGTCGACGGGCATCTCAAGTGATGTAACGTTTTGTATCATTTTTCTTGTTAGTGTTTTTGTTTCTTTCTGTTGGTTATGGTGGCGCCTACAACTCCTGCACTGTCACTATTATGTCAGTCACTTGTGTGGCCTGACCTTTAAACAGACCTCTGCTCACCGGACAGTCGCTCGCGTCTCTGCCGTGTGCCACTTTGATGTATCCGTGCTCCACCATGTTGTCGTTTGTGGGGTCGAAACTGAACCAGTGGCTGCCGTCGCACACTTCCACCCATGCGTGCGTCAGACCTATTCCTGAGACAAAGCCGTTTACATATCTTGCCGCAATTCCGTTGCATCGGCATATCGAAAGCATCAGGTGGGCATAATCCTGACATACCCCGCATCTTGAGCTGTAGACGTCGGCTGCAGTGGTGTCCATATTCGTTGAGTTCGGAACATAGTTAACCCAGTTGTGCACCCAGTGGCAAATCTCTTGCGCGTCATAGACAGCGTTGCCGGTTCTGCCAAATTTCAATGCCTTAAGCTCTTCTGTGGGGTATGTCAGTCTCGAATGGAACAGATACAGTCTCCAATTCTCTTCGGCCGGATACGTGTATCCTTTTATGTCTATTATTCCATTGCTTATGTATGTCAGTGCTTTGTGCGGACTTGTTGTGCCGCCATAGATGAGGCTGTTGCCGAATGTGTCTTTCGCAATCGTCCTCCAAAACATCTCGGGCAGAGTGAATGTGCTGCTCTCTGATAGCTGAAACTCGCTCTGGTATGGCATGCATCTCAGCTTGAAGTGATGCTCCATGACCTCAGTGTCGAATCTGACTATCGTCTGATAGCTGTAGAAATATTTCTTTCCATCCATGTCTGCTGATGTTTTTTTTGTGTTAGCCTGCGTTCAGACTTTCACCAGATTGTTTATCTCGGCAAGCACCTCGTTGCTGTATTCCTTGTCTGGAATGTTAGGGGCGTACTTGTAAACCGAAAATATCTCGCTCAAACGCTCTGCAACAACCTCGTCGAAAATCAATATCTTGACCTCCTCGCCATATTTCACAAGTCGCTCATAGATGAATGAGATTCTGCGGAATGGATATTTGAATCTGATGAACAGGTCGATGTTCTCAACTGTCTTGCCCACCATCAGCATTGCAAGCTCGTTGAAGTTCTCAATCCTTTGCTCAACCGAGCCCCAGAATGCCATAGCCCAGTCTGTTATGTTTTGCAGTTTGTCTATGTTCATCTCTTTGCGCTCCTTGCATTCAAGCATATATGCCACGCTCATTTCTATATAGCTCAGTGTCTCTGTGGTCAGGTCCTCTCTCAGTAGGATTGCGTTGTCCTTTGCTCTGATCAGCTCAGAGATGATTGAGCATGGGTTGCCTTCGTCATAGAGCATGCCGAATGTGAAGTCGTCGGCCGAGTCGTATGCTGCCGTTGGGTCAAGTTCTTTCCAGAAGTTCTTGTAGTCTTTTGGTGAGCCGTCAATCATTTTGTCGTAGCACTTGCGCAGCAGGTGCAGTGTCATGTAAACACGCTCCATATATCTGCCAAGCCAGAAAAGATGATTTGCTTTTGTTATTGAGATTATGCTGCTTTTAACCATGATGTTTCTTTATTTAATGTTGTTTGTGAAAAAAAATGTTTTAGTTGTGGGCTGAATTACTCTGTCATCACCCATGTGTCTTTGAATCCTCCGCCTTGAGATGAGTTCACCACAAATGAGTTTGGATTGCGCGAGAATCTTGTCAATCCGCTTCTCCACACTTTTGTGTCCTTGCCGCTTACCACGAACGCTCTGAGGTCTGCTTTTCGTTCAACCAGTTCGTCGCCCTCAATTATCGCCAGATCTTTAAAATCTATCACCTCTTGAGCAATCCATCTCCTCGGATTGTCTATTATCAGCTGCTTGAACTCTGCAAGTCTGTCTTTGTCAAGGTCTCTGCCAAACACAACTCCATATCCTCCAGCCTCGCTGACTTCTTTTATCACCAGCTTCTCTATGTTGGCAAGAACATAGTCATAATCCTCCTTGTAGTATGGCAGATATGTTGGTGCGTTCTGCAGTATCGATTTTTCGCCAAGGTAATATTCAACCATCTTAGGCACAAAGTAGTATATTCCTTTGTCGTCGGCTGCACCGTTGCCAAATCCGTTTATCACTGCGACATTGCCGGCTTTGTATGCTTCAAACAGATTCGGAACTCCAAGCAGCGATGCTGGTTCAAAGGCCAGGGGGTCCATATATTCGTCGCTCACACGGCGGTATATGCAGCCCACTCTTTTCTTCTCCTTATACATTCCTGCATAGTATACTTTGTTGTCTGCCACAAACATGTCTCCAGGGTAAGCGAGTGTGGCGCCTGTTTTCTCGGCGAGATATGAGTGCTCAAAAAATGCCGAGTTATATCTGCCTGGGGTAAGAATCACCGATATGCCCCTGTCGCCGTTCATTTCGTCCATCATGTCTCTCAGCAGGTCGGCATAGTCGCGGTTGTCGGCAACCTTGTTGTCCTTGAACGTGCTTGGCGACACTTTTCTGGTCACCGTTCTTGCTATCATCGGGTAGCTCGCACCCGATGGTATCCTGAGGTTGTCTTCAAGAACATACCATTTGCCGTCTTTGCCTTCAACAAGGTCTATTCCCGATATATGGGAGTAGACGCCAAGCATAGGGTCTATTTTTTCGCACTCGGGCATATAACCTTTTGACGAGTAGACAAACTCCTCGGGCACAATGCCGTCTTTGATTATGTTCTTATCATGATAAACGTCCCACAAAAACAGGTTCAAGGCCTTGACTCGCTGCTTCAGACCTGCTTCAAGGTATGCCCAGTCTTCTTTGCTGATAACACGGGGCACAGAGTCAAACGGGAATAGCTGCTCGTTGAACACTCCGTGCTTGTAAACTCCAAATCGCACTCCAAATCGTTCCATCCATTTGTTGACCGTGTCACGGCTGTCCGTTAGGTCTTTGATGTTAACTTCTGCCATAATCTTTAGATATTAGTTCATACAGACGAATGCATCTACGCATTCTTTAAATACAATTACTGATACATTTATTTTCAATACAAAGTTATTCAAAAGTTAATATAAAACGTTTGTTTTGTATCTTTATGGAGTATAAAAATTGTATATGATGACATTTTGTAAAATAATATTTTGTTATGGTTTACAAATTGTAATTAAAATATATTGTTTGTGTTATAGATTTTAATCAGTGTGCAATTTTGTGGACCCATACACAATGAAAAAAAATATCGACATGCTTTGTTGCACGTCGATATATATATATTGTAAAGTGATGAATTTTAGAATTTTGGCAATATCAGAAACCTTTGTATATGTCTTCTTCCATGCTCTTTAGTTCTTTTTTCAGTTTTCTGGATAGCCAGTGCGGATAAATCCATTCTTTGTCATAGTTTTTTGGTCTCGATTCTATTCTCATCTTAAGGGCTCCGTTTTCTATTATTTTGTCAAGTTGCTCTTTTGATATGTTGAATATAGCTGTCGACGATTTCATTGTGTATGGCACCGATATGCCTATCCCGGCTCCCATCTGCATGCTCAGTGAGCCCCCATACTCGTCTCCTTCTTTTATTAGCTCACCTTTCAGCTCCATGATGTCGCCGTTGCCGTCTTTGATCAGCATTGTCGGTGATTCGGTCATGCATCTGTCTGTGTCCGACGTCATTTTCACTCTCAGTGCGTAGCAGCTGTCTTTTTTTTGCACTTCCATTTCAATGCCGGTCATGGCCAGCGAGCCCCAGCTGATTTTTGCGTCGGCTGTTGCTGCACACATGGCCAGACATATCAAGGTGGCCATTATTCTTGTGGTTGTCATTGTTCTCCTAATCATGATGCTAATTTAATCGTTTATATTCGTTTTTAAGTCTCATTGTTATGTTTGTTGGCATTTTTTGTCATTTTAATGCAAGCATAAGGATATAAATGTCCTTATTTTTTCTTACGTTTATTAGGAATTTTGCACAGAACTAAAAAGTATATACCTTATGAAATCTTTAACTACTAGATTTAAATCCATATTGGGCTTGTCTCTCGGATTGTCTATGGCAACAACTGCCGGCGCAGATGTTACTGCTTTCCCGGGGGCTCTTGGTTTCGGCGCCAATGCTACTGGCGGACGTGCCGGTTCTGTATATCATGTCACTAATCTTAATGATTCGGGAACTGGCTCTTTCCGCGATGCCGTAAGCTCGCCAAACCGTATTGTCGTTTTCGACGTAAGCGGACAAATCAATATTTCTTCTGCAATTCAAGTGAAAAGCAATATAACCATTGCCGGACAGACTGCTCCAGGCGAGGGTGTGGGCATCTGCGGTGGCAAGGTCAGCTGCGGCAGCCAGTCCAACATTATCATCAGGCATATGCGTTTCCGTCCAGGATCGGAAACTGCCAGCAAGGAAGACGATGCTCTGAATATGTATCGTGCTCAGAATTGCATCATCGACCATTGCTCAATAGAGTTCGCTCCGTGGAACAATGTCGGCGGCAGTGGCAACAGCACCTACAAGAGCACTGACATAACTTTCCAGTATTGCCTGATTGCAGACCCTATCTATCAGCAGTTTGGCGCACATATCGAGAGCGTCAGCAGTCAGTGGACTTGGTTCGGCAACTGTTTTGCCAACACTCATAACCGTAATCCGCTCGACAAGGTTAACGATATTTTTGTCAACAACTTGCTCTACAACTATCAGGGCGGATACACCACCCACACTTCAACCAAGTTCAGCCATGACATTGTGAACAACTATTTTGTTGGCGGACCAAATTCGGGCAGCACCGACAACACTTGGTATCAGGTCGATAAGAACCAGAGCATCTACTACAGTGGCAACATGAAGGACCGCGACTTGGATGGCGTGCTCGACGGCGCTGTCACAACTCCTTACTGGTATCAGGGCACAGGCACTGTGCTCAGCGCTCCTTGGAGCTCTGTCACTAACACTCTCCCTATGACCGATGCTGCAACTGCATGCCGTATGGTTTCTTCTATTGCCGGATGCCGACCACTCGACGATATGGACGAACTCATCTGGAGCCAGGTGCAGTCTCTCGGGACTTCTGGTTCAATGTACACAAGCCAGACTGGCACAGGACTCGGCAACAGCGGCTGGGGAACAATTGAGTCGGGCACGGCTCCAACTGATACCGACGGCGACGGTATGCCAGACTACTGGGAGAATGCTCTCGACCTTGACAACAGCAAAAACGATGCTATGACTCTCCGTTCCGACGGATATGCCAATATCGAGGCTTACATCAACTGGCTTGGCGGATTGCACGAACAGACTAACGAGAATGTGGATCTTTCTGTCAATCTCGCCGATTATTGCTCTGGTTGGAGCAAGATAACCGCAACATACAAGGTCGGCAATGCCGTCAATGGCGTAGTGAGCATCAGTGGCTCAACCGTCACTTTCACTCCTGATGTCAATTTCTACGGATTGGGCAGTTTTGATTACACTGTCAATGGCAACGACGGCACCTCATACACCGCTACAATTTATGTGCTTGTGCTCAAGGGAGACGATGTCGTTCTCGGACCTCCTACTCTCGAAAAACGTGGTGGTGGCAGCTCAAGCCAGACTGTCGAGGTCGACGGCACTTTGTCTGATTTTTCTTATGCTTGGACAAACGCTAAGACTGTAATGGTAACTTGGGAGCCCATGACTCCTGAAGGCATAACTGTTACGGTAGACAACAGCAGTAAGCTTGTAAGCTTCAGCGGTGCTCCTTCCGTCAGCGGAACTTATAAATTCACTGTCACCACTGTCAGCGGCAACGAAACCGAGGCCACAGCCACTGGCACTCTTGTCGTTGGCGACGGCACTTTCCCTGCTGCAACTCTTCAAAAACAGGGTGGTGGCTCAAGCCGTCAGACTGTTTATTCCAACTCTTCGATAACCGATTTTCGCTATCAGTGGTTCAACGCAACTGGCGTTGTCGTAACTTGGGAACCTTCTCAGCCTACTGGCATTGTGGTAACCATCGACTCAGTCAACAATCTTGTCAAGTTCACAGGAACTGTCGGCGGTTGTGATACCTACAATTTCACCGTTACTACCGTTGGCCCTGGTGCCGAGGATTCTAAATCAGGTTATATGAGCGTTGTCAGCCGTAGCCACATTTTCAGCTGCGACACCACCAACAGCGACTGGACAAGCACCGACTACTGGAACACTGGTATGGTGCCTACTGATTGCGACACTGCAGTTGTTCATTTCGGTGAGGTTAATGCCGTTGACGATATCCGTGCTATAACTTATGTCGAGGATAGCGCAACATTCCGTGTCAGAACTAATCTTGCCGTCAAGGAACTCCACATGACTGGCGGACAGCTCAAGAGCTACACAAGCAATCCTCAGTTCCGTCTGACTGCTACTTCTTTGATTTTCGAGGCAGACACTAAACTGCTTGTTGGCTCAACCTCCGATTCTGAATTCAAACTCAGCGGTAATGTTTCCGGCTCTGGCAATATCAATAAAACAGGTGTTGGTTTCCTCACTCAGAATGCAAATTTCGATGCTTACACAGGTCGCTGGACTCTGTCTGAGGGTGCTATATATCTGACTAATACAAATGGATTGGGCACAAACGGAATTGACTTGCTTGCAGGTACTAATCTGGTTGTCTCAACTGCCAACACAACAGGAAGCATCTCTGCTCAAGAATCTTCTACTGTCAATCTTGATGCCGACCTCACTGTCGCCTATGCAACTCTCGGAGGGGTTAGTCTGCCAGCTGGCACCTACACTGCAGCCGATTATCCTGACTTCTTGTTTGGCAGCTATTCTTTGATAGTTACTGAGGGAGGTGTGAATACCGGCATTGCCATGAATGTGGCTCCTATGGCAGTCTCTCTCTATCCTAATCCGGCATTCAAGGTCGTTAATTTGCAATTCTCTGTTGCAGAGAATCGTATCATAACAATAGCCGACATCACTGGCAGAGTCATGATTTCAGAATCGTCTTCTTCCGAATCTGTTGCAATCAACGTTTCTTCTCTTGCTGCAGGCATTTATAATGTCATAGTTGCAGATGCTGGCGAAACAAAGGTTCTGAAACTCATAAAAAGCAAATAGTCTGTAAATAAATTCCTTTGCATAAAAAAATCCGCAGATTAGTTTCTGCGGATTTTTTTATGCCTATTTTGATATGTGGACCTTGAAAGCAAAATAGATTTGTGCTCTGCGTCTGTGGCAACCGTTTTTTTGTCTTAGTTGTCCATTCTCTCAATCTTGCACGTGTGCTCTTTTGTGTTCTCATCATAGCTGATACCCACAAAGAGCAAGTCGCCATGATACTGGCTAAGAGCCTGACAATAGTTCTTCTCTTTAATTTGTTTTATTGCGCTCTCCGCACTCTTGTTGTGTTTCAGCTCAATCACCATTGCCGGAATGTTTGGCAGATAAGGAATCAGCACCAGGTCGGCATATCCTTTACTCTTTATGCAAAGATAGTTAAGTTTTGTTTATATCTCAGCATTAGCATTGTCATTGATAACTCATGTGCTTTTGTTTGTCTAATATGGAAAATTGACTTGAAGCTGTGATGCATGATGCATAAAAAAGACTGGCACCATATCGGTGCCAGTCTTTTCTTTGTTAATATGTTTTTTTGTTGTTATTTAGTCTGTGCTGCTGCTCCTAGCAGACCTTTCCATACTTTTGTGTTCACACCCTTGCTGTTGTTTCCGCCTATGATGAATAGCTCGTCTCCAACGGCCAGCGTGTTTTGACCCGACAATCCGCCTATGTCCTCACTCAGCTGTTTATGCCAATCCTCTGCCCATGTCAGACCTCCGTCTTCAGACGCATAGCATTTGTCGCTGTATTGGCCTTTGGAATCTTTGCCGCCAAACAGACACAATTCTGAGTCTATCAGCGCAAACGATGGTGATTCTAGAGTTGGCAGAGATGTGGCCGATGTAGAGAGTGTCACTTTGTGGCCGTTGTTGTCCACTGCCCACAGCATAGATGTTTTCTCATCCGATGTGTATACATATCCTAGTGTGGTTGAACTACCTGATAGACATGTGGCTGCAACAATGTTTTCTTTTATGTATGATGCTGCCAATGTGCCAACAGTTCCTTCTTTGGCGTTGCATAGGTAATAATTGTTTGCTGTTTTTCCCACAAACCACACTTTGTCGGACATCGAGAACAGCAGTTTCACAACTTTTATGCTGTCTGCTCCGTCAAAATCTATCTTTTCTGCTTTGCTGCCTTCTGTGAAGGTATACAAGGCCGAGTCTGCAGCCACATACAGTTTTGAGTCTGCAACACATATCTGCGAACAGTCTGCTTTTTCTGGCAGTGCCGACGACGATTCGTTCCACGATTTGCATTCGTCGGCTGAATATAGCAGACCGCTTGTGCCGTCTGTGTTTGTGTATGCGTAATAAAATGTTCCTGAATCGTATATTGCGCTCTGACTTGACACTTCATCACCTACTGGCAACGATTTGCATTGGCTCCATATCAGTGCATTGACGTCATATTTGTGGACTCTCAGTGCAACTGTATATTCTTTCGAGTTCTCTCCATTCGTGGATACGCTTTTGATTCTCAGATTTGTCAGATCAAGCATTTGGCTTGAGTCTGAACTGTTGTAGAATCTTTTCCACTCGTCATTGTCCCAGTAGTATATAGTTGGTGTGACGTCATAACCATAGAACGACGCCGACAGCGACGTTATGTCTGTGCCATATTTCAGCGAGTCATAGTTGTATATTATTTGCTCTACATCATTTATGATGAATGTCTTAGACACTCCGTCAACCGACATCACTTTTATTCTGGGGTCTGTCTTTGTGAATTTGTCGTCGTCATCATCGTCACACGATGCTATGAAAATCGTCATTATTGCCCCTATCAGTGGCAGAAGCTTGGTATATCTCATGCAGAATAATTTTGTATGTGGCAACAAACTGCAGCCCTTATGGGGCTGGCGGTTGCTTTGCCGTTTGCAAAAATACTAACATTTTGTGAAGTCACAATCTGTTCATTTTATAATTCAGTGCTATGACCATCTTTTAAACGGAAAAAGTTGCCGCAAAATTGTGGCAACTTTTCTCATTATATTGTGTCTTTAGGGTTTCTTGTTATTCGTGGATTGACATGTTTTGATTGTTTTTCATCCATTTAAAGAATGTGAAACCGCAGAAGCAGGTCACTGCCAGTCCCAGAAGATAGCATATCTGGTTCCAGTTATCTACTCCGGTCATCAGGGCTGCAAGTCCTTCTTTAGGTGATATCAGTATGTATGTGCTGCACACCATGGTCATCCAAAGCGCCGGTATCATTGTGATGATGTAGTTCTTGCCGTTCTTTGCAAGCCATACCGTGATTGCCCAGAATGTGAATATCGATAGTGTCTGGTTAAGCCATGCAAAATATCTCCACAGTATGCTGAAGTCCATGTTCATCAATATTGCTGCTATCACAAACAGGGGCACGGCTATCAATAGTCTTTTCTTGATTGTCGATTGGTCGAAATGCAAAAAGTCTGATGCTATCAGTCGTGCTGCTCTGAATGCGGTGTCTCCTGATGTTATAGGCGCTGCAACAACTCCCAGTATCGCAAGCACTGCTCCAACTGTGCCTAACCAATCGTGGCATATAGCGTTTACCACTGCGGCAACGTTGCCGTTGTTTTGTGCAAGGAATGCTGCCAGTTTTTCGTATGGGGTGTTGCCTTCAACGTTCAGCATGTCTGCAAACTTCATTGCTGCTGCTGCCCATATAAGTGCCACCAGTCCTTCTGTTATCATTGCTCCGTAGAATATCGGACGGCCAATTTTCTCGTTTTTCAGGCAACGGGCCATCATTGGACTCTGTGTCGCGTGGAATCCGCTGACAGCTCCGCAGGCTATTGTGATAAACAGCATAGGAAACAGCGGCAGTTTGCTTGGGTGATGGTTCTCAAATGCTTCGGTTATCTCGGGCAGGGTCCCGTCTTGAATCAGCACTCCAAAAAGCACTCCAACTGCCATTATTATCAGTGCAATTCCAAACACTGGATATATGCGGCCAATCAGGGCGTCTATTGGCAGCAATGTTGCCAATATGTAGTAGCAGAATATTATCAGCGGCCATGCCGAATATGTGCCCAGCGATATCGGACACAGACCGTTAAGCAGTCCTGCGGGTGTGGTCACAAACACCGCTCCAACCATTATCATCAGCAGCAACGACAGCACTCTCATTGTCTGACGGCCTGCTCCTCCTAACTCGTCTCCTACAACTTCGGGCAGGCTTGCTCCGTTTTTCCTCAAGCTTATCATTCCGGCAAGATAGTCGTGCACTGCTCCGCCGAATATGCAGCCTATCACTATCCACAGGTATGCTGCCGGACCAAACATAACTCCCATTATCGCTCCGAATATCGGACCTGTGCCGGCAATGTTCAAAAATTGGATTAGGTAGACTTTCCAACTCTTCATAGGAATGTAGTCCACTCCGTCTTGTTTCGTGTATGCTGGGGTCTGGCGGTTCTTGTCGGCTCCAAACACTTTTTCTACATATGCTCCGTAGAATAGGTAGCCCAATATCAGTAGTGCAAGGGCTGTCACAAATGTTATCATTGTGTTTATTTTGTTTTAATTATTTCCTGTCTGTTCTGTCATGCAAAGATACATCATTTTGTCGCATTGTGTTGCTCTCGCCTATAGGTTTGGCAGACTCATACCGGTCACCTTTTGATACAGGTCGAGGGCGTAAACATCTGTCATTCCCGAAACGTAGTCCACAATTGCCATTAGTTTGCGATACGGTTCCTCAGCGTTCACTTCATATTGTTCTGGCACTCTGAACAAGAGCTGTTGCGAGTATGCTTTCTTTGGGTTGAACACTGCCTGAACAAGTTTGTCTATAAGTGTATATATTATCGTGTATCCTGATATTTCAACATCCACAACTAGCTGCGACCTGTAGATCGATTTTGCCGAGATTTTCTGGCACGATTTGTATGCGCTCGAAACTAGTTCCGACGCATGGTCAAGCAGTGAACCGCTGAATTCTCCGTTCAGTATCGATTCTTCGTTCTCAAGAAATACTTTCGCACATTCGTCCACAAGCACCCCCACAACCATAGATCTCAGGTAGGCTATCTGTTCGTTGACGTCTTCCACATAGGCCATACGCTCAATTCTTCTTTGTCGTTTCTCTTCGTCAAAGAAACCCAGCAGCATGTCTTTTACCTGCTCGGTCGATAGCAGTTTCAACTTGTGAGCGTCTTCTATGTCCATTATTTCATAACAGATGTCGTCTGCCGCCTCTACCAGATAAACAAGTGGATGCCTGCAATATTTGTATGGTGATATTTCTTTTATTCCTAGTTCCTCGGCTATTCGTTTATAGTCTTCTTTCTCGGCCTGAAAGAAACCGAATTTAGTTTTTTTCTGACCTGCAACGTAGTCTGAGGTGTATGGATATTTCACTATCGACGCCAGCGTGGAATATGTCATGACAAACCCTCCATGTCTTCGTCCTGCAAACTGGTGTGTCAGCAGCCTGAATGCGTTGGCATTGCCTTCAAAGTTTGTCAGGTCGTTCCATTGGCTGTCTGTCAGGTTGAGGTCTTTTTTCAGATGAGCTCCGTCATCTTCAGAGAAGTATGATGATATGGCCCTCTCTCCTGAATGGCCGAATGGTGGATTGCCCATGTCGTGGGCCAGGCATGCAGCCGAGGCGATTGAACCTAGTTCAGAAAAATGTGCTGCCGACTCTGCTCCATATTTTGCTGTGAGCTCCGTCCCTATTTTTGATGCCAGCGAACGGCCCACACTCGCCACTTCCAGACTGTGGGTCAGCCTGTTGTGCACAAATATATTCCCAGGCAGCGGAAACACTTGGGTCTTGTTCTGCATACGTCTGAATGGGGCCGAGAATATCAGTCTGTCATAATCTCTCTGAAATTCGGTCCTGTCTTGTTTGTTTGGGTCATGATAATTCTCAAGCCCGAATCTTTTGGTCGATATCAGTTTGTTCCACTCCATTTTCTTTGCTCAATAAAAAGCACATTGCCATATTGCTCAATTTTTTGCGCAACAGACAATGTGCATGTCTCTTTTATAAATGTTTTGCTGCCCTTTTGTTTATGCCGCTATCCTGTCAGGGCTTTCTTTACCAGTTATATCCCACTTGCAAAAACAGTGAATTGTTGTGGAGCTTTGGCAGAGATGTGCCATAGAATTTGTCCTTGTAATATGTCTCCACATTCTTCTCCATATCGCTCGAAACAATATCCGTCAGGCCGAGCTGGTATCCTATCGCAAACGAAAGGCCGTTGTCAAGGTCATATCCTATTCTCAAACTTGTGCTGAACTCGAAATTCTTGTAGAGCGCGTCGGCAAGTTCTTTGTCGGCGTCATTCTGCATAGGGTGGTATTCTGTTGTCGAGTTGCCAAACTCCTTTTCGCCTTTGCCATATAGGCCCATGCTTATTACTGGTGCCACCGAGAAGAATCCGCGTCCGTGAAGTGAGCCCAGGCTCATTCTTTTGCTGAACTTGAGGTTAATTGGCAGGTCCATGTAGAACAGGTGGTCGGTGTATGTTGACCCAGCAAGGTCGAAACCGCCGCCCCTTGTGGCAAACATAAGCTCTGGCTGTATCGAGAACACCTGTCCAATCGGTATGTCAAAGTTTATGCCGGCTTTTCCGCAGAATGCAGCCCCGTCTGATGTCGCATCTGTGCGGTAGAATGAACCGCCGAGTGCCACCGATGCTCCTATGGTCACGAATCTCACCTCTGGCAGCGTTTCCTGCATCTCTAGTTCGGCTATGGGTGTAGGGTTGTTGACTGGTTCAGGGCCAGTAACAGTCTCCATAATGTCTTGCGCATTCGCTGAAAATGCGAGTTGGCCAAGCAATAGGGCCATAATTGTCAACTTCAATTTCATAATCTGAAATTAGTTTTTTGTCGGCACTGCCAAGACTGTAACTTTGAGCGTCCTTGTTCAAGCATTACTTTCGTGTGGGCCAGCTCTTGGATTTGCCTGTGTTTTTTATTGAGTGATATCAGAATCTTACTGTCTTGTTCATCAGATATGCGTCGAGCATAACCATTGCTGTCATTGCTTCAACAATTGGCACTGCTCTTGGCAGCACGCATGGGTCGTGTCTGCCTCTGGCTTTCAGTGTGGTCGGATTTCCGTTTATGTCCACTGTCTCCTGCTCCTTAAGCAGTGTTGCTATTGGCTTGAATGCAGTGCGGAAGTATATGTCCTCGCCGTTGGATATTCCGCCCTGTATTCCGCCAGAGTTGTTCGTGCGGGTGGTTATTCTTCCGCCCTCGTTGCAGAATATGTCGTTTACTTCAGAGCCTCTCTTGCCAACGCCGGCAAATCCCATTCCGTATTCAAAACCCTTGCATGCGTTTATCGACAGCATCGCTGCTCCCAGCATTACGTGGAGTTTCAGGAACGCAGGTTCTCCAAGTCCAACAGGTGCGCCTTTTATCACGCATGATATCGTTCCGCCAATAGTGTCGCCGTCTTGTTTCACTTGTTTTATCAGCTCTATCATCTTTTCAGCCAACTCTGGGTCCGGACAGCGCACCATGTTTGTTTCTGTCTTTTCCAAGTCCAGCTGCTGGTATGGTGTGTCAAGTGCCAGGTCCCCCACCTGCGATGTGTAGGCCGACACACTTATGCCAAGCTGTTTCAGCACAAGCTTTGCCATCGCGCCGCCCACAACTCTCGATATGGTCTCTCTTGCCGACGAACGGCCGCCACCTCGGTGATCGCGTATGCCGTATTTCTCAGTATAGGTGTAGTCGGCATGCGACGGCCTGAAGGCAACGCGCATCTCCTCGTAGTCTGATGAGTGCTGGTTTGTGTTGCGCACCTCAAAGGCTATCGGCGTGCCGGTTGTCTTCCCCTCGAACACTCCCGACAGGAATTCCACCTTGTCGCCTTCGGCTCTGGCAGTGGTGATTGCCGATTGTCCTGGTTTGCGTCTGTCCAGCTCGCTCTGTATGAAATCCATGTCCAGTGTTATGCCGGCTGGCATTCCGTCTATTATTCCGCCAACAGCCAGCCCGTGCGATTCGCCGTAGGTCGTCAGTCGGAATATGTTGCCAAATGTGTTGCCCATACTGTGATTAAGAGTTTTTTTATTCTTGTTCCTTAGGATTCCTTATGCTTTCCGCAGCATCCACCTTCCTTGCCGTGACCGCCGCATCCACCTTCTCCTTCTGAACCGCAGCCGTGGCAGCCGTGACATCCGCCACCGCCGCATCCGCCCTGGTGCATGCTTATGGCTGCGGCCATCTCCTCGGCTGTGGCTTCGCGCACTTCAATCACTTCTCCAACAAAGTGCAGATGTTCTCCTGCCAGTGGGTGGTTAAAGTCCATTGTCACTTTGTCGCCGTTTATTGCGGTGATTGTGCCGAGCATTGTGTTGCCCTCGGCATCCATCATCTGCAGTGTGTGGTCCACAGCAACCTGTGTCGAGTCAATCTCGCCTTTGTCGTTCTTGAATATGTCCAGACTCAGCTCAACCACGCGTCCTTCTTCAAAGTCTCCGTAAGCCTCTTCAGGTGTCAGTGTGAAGTTGAACGCATCGCCTACAGCTTTGCCTTTAAGGTTCTCCTCAAACTTTGGCAACACCATTCCCAGTCCAAATGTAAACACAAATGGCTTGTCCTTTGGTGCTGTTTCCATTACGGTTGCGTTGCCGTCGTTCTCTCCCACTATAAGCGTATATGATACTGCCACAAACAGGTTGTTGTCTATAACCATAGAAATCAATTATATTTTATCTAAAAAACTATATTCGCAAATGTAACAAAAAATCGTGCAATAACTGCAAAAACATTACAGCCAATTGTTCTGCCTGTACCATTCAATGCATTCTGTCAGACCTTTTTCAAGCTTGTATTTCGCTTTGAATCCCAGCTCGTTTTCCAACTTTTTGGTGTCGCACTTCCAGTTCAGCGACGATAATATGTTGTATTTGTCGTTGTTCAGGGTCGGAAATTTGCCCACAAGCGATCCGGCTGCTTCCATGAATGCGCACACCCCTTTCACCAGAAAGCATGGCACCCTAAGCGGTATCGTGAATTTTATTCCAAGCAGTTTTTTTGCAAGGTTTGCATACTCGCTCGATGTCCATACATCTCCGTCGGCCACAAAATATGTGCTGTGCACTTTGTTCTGGTCTATGCACTTGAATACAACATCTACAAGGTCGGCCACGTATATGAATGTTATGTATTGCTCTTTGAATCCTATTGCCGGATTTATGTGTCGGCCAAGTGTTTGCAGCATCACAAAGTAATCTTTTTCTCTTGGTCCGTACACTCCGGTCGGTCTCAGAATTGTGTACGGAAAATCGTTCAGAGTCTTCAAGAATCCCTCTGTTTTCAGCTTGCTCTGACCATACAGGGTGTTTGGCTTCGGCTCGTCTTCATATTTTATTTCTTCCATGGTGTCGGGATTCCCAGACCCCATTGCCGACAGTGAACTCATGTATATGAAGTTCTTGGGCACCATGTCGGTCGAAATCAATGATTCAACAAAGTTCTTTGTGTATCTGTAGTTCACCCTGTCAAAGTCGTCTTTCTGTTTGCATTTGGTCAGACCCATTATGTGAACCACAGCGTCCCATTTTCCCGAGTCTTTTTTCTGGTTTGCCAGCTGTTCGTTTAGCTTGTCGGGGTGCGAATAGTCCAGGTCGATGAATTTTATTCGGCTGTCGGCCAAAAACTGTTTGCTGCTCGAGGCTCTCACTCCGGCCCACACTTCGTCTCCTCTTTTCAACGCTTCCTCAACCGCGAAACTGCCTATGAAGCCCGATGCTCCTGTTATTAAAATCTTCATTATTCTTTATTTTTTTGCCAGATAGAATGTACATGTGCCAAATGTGTAGCTCTTATATTTGGCCTCGCTGAATCCGCATTTTTCCATCAGGTCTGTCATCTCTACTCTCTGTGGACATGCGGCTATGCTTTCGGGCAAATATTCATAGGCCCTTTTGTCTGTGTTGTGCAGTTTGGCCAGCACAGGAATCACATATTTTGTATATATCTTGTAACCAAACAGAAACAGCGGGTTGGTTGGCTGCGACAGCTCCAATATTGCCACGGCCCCGCCTGGTTTCACCACTCTGTACATTTCTTTTAGTCCTTTTTCAAGGTCCGAGAAATTTCTCACTCCAAATGCCACCGTCACGGCGTCAAACGAGTCGTCTGCGAACTCAAGGTTAAGCGAGTCGCCTTTCACAAACGATATCACGTTGCTCAGTCCTTTCTCTTCCACTTTTTTGCGGCCTACCTGCAGCATGCCTTCCGACAGGTCCAATCCTACGATTTTCTCCGGTTCCAGCTGCTCATATGCTGTTATGGCAAAGTCTCCGGTTCCGGTGGCTATGTCAAGTATGGTCTTGGGCTCGTATACCGACAGAAACGACAGCGCGTTCTTTCTCCACGATGAATCGTTGAACATAGACATCAGCCTGTTCATCGGGTCATAGACGGGGGCTATATTGTCAAACATCTGTTCAACTTGCTCTGCCTTGTTTGTGTTCTGCTGATATGGCAGAACTTCTTCACATTTGTATTCGGTCATTATTCTTCTGTTAGTGCATTCTCTACAAAATTAAAAAAAACAAAGCGCTTCTGAAAACTCATATTTCTAAATCGCTCTGGGGGGCATATCCGTTTTGTTTGCTCTCCCTATTCGACTGTTTTGAGGTAAGATATTGCGGCTGTCATTATCAGCACACCGAGCAATGTCGAGTATATCACTGCCCTTTTGCCTCGGCTCGGAAATTTCGACGCCCATCTTTTTGTCTTGCTGCTTTTTGTGGGATATCTGCGTTTGTCCCAATCTGCTGGTTTCCCGAAGTATGTGTATGCAAGTCTGTTTGCCGACCATTCGGTCCAGGTGTCTGCGTGGTCGAAGGTCTTGCTGTGAAGGTGCAGAATGCAGCTGAGCAGACTTGTTGGCGAAACTATCAGCCAGTAGAATGGCAGACCAAAATATCGGGCTTGCAGTATGTGACCGTATTCGTGACGCATCATCGACTTGTTCTCCTTCAGACCTTTGCTCATGAATATGCCTATGCCTGGCAATGTCACCGCACATCTGTATCTCGTGAAGGGCCAAACCCCAATTTCACGCACTTTTACACCGCAAAATGACGTCATAAAGCAAAAAAAATCTAAATTATATTATATATGTTCAACATCAAAAGTAGGCATTTGCACTTAAAATAAAAATAGTTTATTTTCGTAATTTGAAATTTTGGCTGGTCGTTTGTGGCCGTCAGTGAAATTGATTTTAAAGTGAACAATCTAGTTACCCGTGCAATTTCGGGCGGAATATTCGTCGGAGTGGTTATCGTCTCCGTCTTGCTGAAGAACAGCGTTTTCTTCGGCGCGGTCTTTATGCTAATGTGTGTACTCGGCATGCGCGAATTCTATAAGCTGTGCCGACTCAAGCCTAATGTCGAGCCTGCTTACGTGCTGGCCATAGCCGGCGGACTGGCGGCATATCTTTGCGCCTACTTCTGCTGTGTCGTCATAAACCGTCCGGTGGAGTGGCTCGATTGGCTTCACAATCTCAGCGGAGCAGGCAACCCGTTCACAATCCTGGCTTTCTATTTGCCTTTTGTCGTGGCTCAGCTGGTGGTCGAGCTTTATAGGCAGAAGGCCGAGCCTATCGTCAACATAGCGGTCGCACTGATGGGACACCTGTATGTGGCCGTTCCGTTCTGTTGCATGTGCGCAATCGAGGGCATGGGGCAGGTCTATTTGCTGTCGTTTTTTGTCATGATCTGGGCAAGCGACACTGGCGCCTACCTTGTCGGCATGTGCATCGGCAAGCATAAGATGTTCGAACGAATATCTCCTAAGAAAACTTGGGAGGGTTTCTGTGGCGGACTGGCATTTGCTCTGGTCTTCGGAGGATTGTTCTCTAAATTCTCATACGTGTTCCCTGATGTTAATGTTGAGCTCAAAACATGGCAGTGGTTCGCTTTTGCTGTGGTTGTCTTCATAACAGGAACACTTGGCGATTTGGTGGAGTCTTTGTTTAAACGTCATCTCGGCATAAAGGATTCGGGCAAATTCCTTCCTGGTCACGGTGGCGTTCTCGACAGGCTCGACAGCGCTTTGCTTGCTGCCCCTGTCGCTTTGTCTTTCCTTTCAATAGTCTTATATCTGAACGGCAAGGCTTGATTTTCTAATTTTAATTTGATTAAAGGTTACAGATGAGTATCAATAAGGAGGGTTTCGGAATTTTGGGTATTTTGCTGCTTTTGTTGGTGGCGGCTAATATAGTGGCGTGGAGGGTCTTTGCTGCTTATGGTCTGGCCGAAAACAAGGCTATTATAACGGCCATGATTGCCGGCAGTGCCATAATATTCATTTTCTTTGTGAATTTTTTCCGAAACCCTAAACGAGTCTTTGTGGGATATGAAGACGGTATGGTGCTGGCACCTGCCGATGGCACTGTGGTTGTTGTTGAACCTACCAACGAGGAGGAAATCTTGCACGAACGCAGAATTCAGGTGTCAATTTTCATGAGCATTTTCAATGTTCATGCCAATTGGTATCCTATAAATGGTGTCATCAGACACAGTGAGCACAACAATGGACGATACATGGCGGCTAATCTGCCAAAGTCGAGCAACGAGAACGAACGCTCAACCATTATTATTGAAACTGCCGATAAAACAAGAATTCTTATGAGGCAGATCGCTGGTGCGCTTGCACGTCGCATCGTCACTTACGCCAAGGAGGGCGAAGAATGCAAAATCAACACTCAAGTGGGTTTCATTAAGTTTGGCTCGCGTGTCGACTTATATCTGCCTCTTGATGCCGAAATCCTTGTGCAGCCAAAACAGTCTGTCAGAGGCAACCAAACTGTAATCGCTAAACTTAAGAAAAAGGAAGCTTGATATATCTTTAAAGCGTATGGGTATAAAGAAACATATCCCTAATAGCATCACTTGCATGAACCTCATTTCAGGAGGCATTGCTTGTGTCATGGCAAGCAGACAGGAGTTCTATCTTGCCGCTTTGTTCATTTATCTTGCCGCTGTGTTCGATTTCTTCGATGGCATGTCGGCCAGATTGTTGCACGTTTCTTCCGAAATCGGCAAGGAGTTGGATTCTCTTGCCGATGACATCAGTTTCGGTTTGGCTCCGGGCATGATTTTGTATGTCTGGTTGTCAAGCAATGCGTCTTGTGCCGACAGTGGCTGCTGGGTCCCATTCCTATGTTTCATTATTTCGGCTTTTGCTGCTGTCAGACTGGCAAAATTCAATCTCGACACAAGGCAGACTTCTTCTTTCATAGGTTTGCCTACTCCTGCCATGTCCATTCTGACGGCTTCAACCATTGCTCTTCTCGATTCAAGGTCAGACTGCAATTTTGAACTGCTGCGTTCTCTGGCTTCCAATTCAGTCGTGGTCTTGGCTTACGTTGCCTTGATGTCATGGCTTATGGTGTGCGAGTTGCCTATGTTCTCTCTTAAGTTCAAAAACTTGAAGTGGCAGGGCAACGAGGCTAAGTTCATTTTGATTGGGTGCAGTGTCATTTTGCTTGCAGCCCTTCAGCTTACTGCAATACCGTTGATTATCGTGCTGTTCATCTTGATGTCGGTGGTGTTGTGGCTGAAAAACAAATAAAATAAGACGGACAAAAAATATTTCATAAATAAAGCTATTCAAAAATGAAAGAACTGGAAAAGAAGGTGGCAGACAAACTGCTCCAAATCAAGGCTATTAAGGTTCAACCTGAAAATCCGTTCACTTGGGCTTCTGGTTGGAAATCTCCTATATATTGCGACAACCGCAAAACTTTGTCTTATGCAGATATTCGCACTTTCATAAAGATCGAACTGGCTCGCATCATCAGCGAAAAGTATCCTGATGTTGATGTCATTGCTGGTGTGGCTACTGGCGCAATTGCTCAGGGTGCTATGGTTGCCGACGAGCTTGGCAAACCTTTTGTCTATGTTCGTTCTGCTCCAAAGGACCACGGACTTGAGAATCTTATCGAGGGCGACCTCAAGCCAGGACAGAAGGTGGTTGTTGTCGAGGATTTGGTTTCAACTGGTCTCAGCAGCCTTAAGGCTGTCGATGCTCTCCGCAAGGACGGCAGTCAGGTCGTCGGCATGGTTGCCATTTTCACTTATGGCTTCCCTATCGCTGCCGACAGATTCAAGGAGTCGGGTGTTGAACTGACTACTCTTTCTAACTACGAGGCTGTGCTTGAACATCTTTTGCAAGAAAAGATGATCACTGAGGATGTCAAAAAGACTCTTCAGGAGTGGAGAAAGTCTCCTGAAACTTGGGGCAAGTAAGCTTATGGAAAAATACGAAAGCCAGGTTAAAAGGGTTAACGCTAGGGTCAGCGATGTGTTCAGAGTCCTCTCTGATATGCGTAGCATGAAGCTGCTTATGGATGCAATGAACAATCCGCAGACTAAGCAGGTCTTTATGTCAACTCTGCCCGAGGATAAGCGTGCCGAGTATGAAAAGGCACAAAGCAAGCTTGCCGAGGTGGTCAAGGATTTGTCTTTCACCCGCGACACTATTGCCTGCAACACTGCACTCGGAAGCATCGGTGTCAGAGTGGCCGACCGTGAACTTAACAAAACCATCAAAATCAGCAGCGACAAGAGTCCTCTTGGCTTTGATGTCTGGGCTCAGGTTAAGGAACTCTCGCTCAACGAGACTGCTCTAAAGCTTACTCTCAAGGCCGACATCCCTTTTGTTATCAAAACAATGTTCTCTTCCAAATTGGAAAAACTTAATCAGGCTATTGAGCAGGGAGCCGCTATCTTGGCTCAGTTGCCTTATGGCTCACTCTGCCAGAAACTCGACGATAACGGGTGGAACGATAAGACGCTCGAAGCGTAATTTTTTTTCTGAGAAAACTTTTTTTTATATAACGTCAGAAGACTTGATTGCTCTTCTGACGTTTTTTTTGTATCTTGTATCTTGATTTTGACGGGTTTCTTCTATAAATATTTTTATGGCCTGATTTTTGATTTATTTTGAATATGGTTTTTTATTTATTTTGAGTAGATGAATATATTTCAACTTTGCAAAAAGGTGGCTCCTTTTGTGAAGCCTTACAAATGGCTTGTCGTTGCCACTTTGGTTCTGACTCTTATAGGGTCTTCTATTGCACAGGTTAATGCCATTGTGCTCGACTGGACTGTCGATACCATCAACAAGCTTGTCAATATGGATGGCGCAAAATGGGGACCTGAGGCAATTAAAATTGTCACTTTCATTTCCATTGTTTTGCTGGGCAAGGAACTGCTTTCTGTGGTGATTACTTTCTTGCAACGCTATTTTGGCGAACGTATGCGCATTCTTGTGTCAAAGGATTTGGCGCAGGCTATCGTCGACAGAATTCTGTCGTTCCGTGTGGCTTTCTTCTCGGCTACTGATAATGAGGCAGGAAAACTGCAGACTCGTATCGACCAGGGCGTCTCAAGCTTGTCCAGCACCGTGCAGAATGTTTTCATCGACCTTCTGCCAATGTTCACCAGCGCTATTCTTGCGTTGGTGCTTATGTTCCTTGCCAATGTCTATGTCGGCATTACTGCTCTTTGCATTGTTCCTGTCTATTTTATTATCACCTACCGCCAGGCTAAAAAACTCAAGGGATGGCGCAGAGATATGCGTGCCTACCGCGAGAATAAGAGCCACGGAATAATGAATATTATCGAGTCTATAAATGTAATCAAGTCTTTTAACCGCGAGAAGATTGAGAGCGAAAAACAGCTGGCTATTCAGAATCAGCTCACCGATAATCAGATGAACACACGCAAGATCAGTTTCTTCTACGACGGTCTTAAAAGCTTTATGCAGCAAATTGGCACTGTGCTGATTATTATTCTTACAGCCTACCTTGTGCTGATTCAGTATCCGGGCATGACTATCGGTAAGATTATGTATCATGTCATGCTTTTCAGCAATGTGGTTGCTCCTATCCTCCAGCTGCAGCGTGTGTTCGATGATATGAATGATGCTCTTATCTATGCCGAGGGCTTCTTTGGAATTCTGGAGTCTGACAACGAGGTCGAGAAAACAGGCAAATACCGTCCAGAGAAAATTTCCGGACATATCGAGATAAAGAATGTAGATTTCACTTATCCCAATGGCACCAAGGCTCTGCACAATATTAACATGGATATCCAGAGCGGCAAGATTACTGCTTTTGTTGGTTTGTCGGGCGCCGGCAAGAGCACTATCGTCAACTTGCTCGACAAGTTCTATGAGCCAGACAGTGGCTCTATAACTCTCGATGGGGTTGACCTGAGGGAGTATGACACCCAGTTCCTTAGAGAGAACATAGGCTTGGTTCTGCAAAAAAATCATATTTTCGACGGCACCATTGCCGAGAATATTCTCTATGGCAATCCAAATGCTTCAATGCAGCAGGTCGAGGAGGCTGCCAAAAAGGCTTATCTCTACGACCAGGTTATGGCTCTGCCAGACAGGTTCAACAGCAAGGCTACTCTTCTCTCGGGCGGACAGCAACAGCGCATTGCCATTGCTCGTATGTTCTTGAAGAATCCTCCTATCATCTTCCTTGATGAGCCTACTGCAAGTCTCGATGCTATCGCAACCGAGCAAATCAAGAATAGTATTGATGCTATCAAGAAGAACCGCACTGTTATCATCATCTCGCACAGCATCTCGCAGATTATAGACAGTGATATCATTTATGCTCTCAAGAACGGACGTGTGGAGCAGGGCGGCAATCCCGACGATGTGTATAAGCAAGGCGGAATCTATAAGGATATTGTCGACGCTTCGGCACGCAGCTTGAATATCGAAAAAATAGCCAAGACAATCGAAAACAAGGAGGACTGATATATTTTTATCCTCCTCGTTGACGGAATCGCTTCACAGCGCGTTTAAATGGACTGTGATGAATATAATAAAAACAGCAGAGGCGAACGGATATTTCCGTTCGCCTCTGCCTTTTTTTTATTCGGCATGACCTCAGGCTGGCTTATGAATGCCTATAATCCGTAATAGGGTATAGGTTAGCGTTGAGGCCACATCTGCGTCAAGTTAGCATTGAGCCAACTCTGCTATGCATTTCTTCAGCGATTCTTTCCAGTATGGAACCTTAACACCGAATGTGTTCTTCACTTTTGTCTTGTCAAGCACAGAGAAACTTGGACGTTTAACTTTGCTTGGGAACTCGTCAGAGTGGCATGGCTGTATGTCGCACTTGTTGCCTGCCAGTTCGCATATCTCCTGCGCAAAGTCATACCATGAAATTGCACCCTCGTTGCTGTAGTGGTATATGCCCTGCTTGTCGAGCATGTTCTCCTCAATGACTTTTGTTATCAGGTCGGCAAGGTCGCCTGCATATGTTGGTGTCCCAACCTGGTCAAACACAACCTTGAGCTGGTCTTTGTCGGCAGTGAGCTGCTTCATTGTCTTCACAAAGTTCTTTCCGTGTTTTGAGTACAGCCATGCTGTGCGGAATATCATGTATTTGCAGCCAACACGTTCAATGCTCTTCTCGCCGGCAAGCTTTGTCACACCGTACACTCCGTTTGGATCTGTTGCCCAGTTCTCCTGGCAAGGGGTGCTCTTCTCGCCTTTAAACACATAGTCTGTCGACACGTGTATCAGGGTGGCGTCGTTGCTTTTTGCCGCTGTGGCAAGGTTCTCAACAGCTTTGTTGTTGAGCAGGTCGGCCATGTCATAGTCGTCTTCTGCCTTGTCCACATTTGTGTATGCGGCGCAGTTCACAATCACATTGACGTCGTTGTCCTTTACCATTTTCTTTATGGCTTCAAGGTTTGTGATGTCAAGCTCCTGCACATCTGTGAATATGTATTTGTTCGAGCTGCCGTTGCTTGCACGTCTCATCTCGTTGCCCAACTGTCCGTTGGCGCCTGTCACAAGTATATTCATCTTGTTTTCTATGAGTTTTAATTCTTTTATTCAAAAACCTCTGCGTCCTGCAATGTTGGGTGCAGTTTGTCTTTTGGCGAAAGCAGCATGTTCTTTTCGTTAATCTCCCAATCAACGTTTACTGTTGGGTCATTATATATGATTCCTGCTTCGGCCTGTGGCGCATAAACGTTGTCCACTTTGTATGTGAATACGGCCTCGTCGCTCTTAACCACAAATCCGTGTGCAAAACCGCGCGGAATAAAGAGCTGCTTGTGGTTTATTGCTGACAGCTCCACTGCAACATACTGGCCAAATGTTGGCGATGATTTTCTCAGATCCACTGCCACATCAAGCACCGAGCCGCTCACAACTCTAACAAGTTTTGCCTGCGAGAACTCGCCTTTCTGGTAGTGCAGTCCTCTCAAAACTCCGTACGATGACTTCGACTCGTTGTCTTGTATGAACTCTGTGTGTCCGCCAATCATCTTGTCGAACTCATCCTGTCTGAAACTTTCAAAAAAGTATCCGCGTTTGTCGCCATATATTGTGGGCTCAATAACCCATACACCCTTTATTTTCTGTTCTGTGAATTTCATTTCCTTATGTTTTTTTAGTTTTTTTCCATCTCAAGCAGCGACAGTATGTATTGGCCGTAGAGTGTCTTCTGCAGCTTCTGTCCGTGCTCTTTCAGTTTTGCGTCATTTATCCAGCCGTTTCTCCATGCTATTTCCTCTATGCATGCAATGTAAAAACCCTGGCGCTTCTGTATTGTCGCAACAAAGTTTCCTGCTTCGAGCAGCGAGTCGCAGTTGCCTGTGTCAAGCCATGCAAATCCGCGGCCAAACAGGTCTACGTGCAGTTTGCCCTCTTCAAGATACATCTTGTTCAGGTCGGTGATTTCATATTCGCCGCGGGCCGATGGCTTCAGCTTTTTCACTTTCTCTGTAACTGTCTTGTCATAGAAGTATAGGCCAGGAACTGCATAGTTTGACTTTGGCACTGCTGGTTTCTCTTCGAGCGACAGCACTTTGCCGTCTTTGTCAAACTCAACAACTCCATAGGCCGTAGGGTCTTTGACGTAGTATCCGAACACAGTTGCTCCGTCCTGTCTTTCGGCTGCTTTTCTCAGCATTGCTGTGAAGTTCTGGCCGTAGAACATGTTGTCGCCAAGTATCAGGCAACCTGCTTCGCCAGCCAAAAATTCTTCGCCAAGTATAAAGGCCTGTGCCAGTCCGTCGGGTCTTTCCTGTACTTTATATTTCAGTGTCATTCCAAGTTCGCTTCCGTCGCCGAGCAGCTGCTCAAACATCGGCAGGTCTCTTGGTGTTGAGATTACCAATACTTCTCTTATTCCTGCCAACATCAGTGTAGACAATGGATAGTAGATCATCGGTTTGTCATAAACAGGCATTATCTGCTTTGAGATAGCCTTAGATAGTGGATAAAGTCTGGTGGCACTTCCTCCGGCCAGTATTATTCCTTTCATAATGGATGTGTTGTTTTTTTTATTGTAGTATTTTCTTATTGTTCTTTGTCGTCTACCTCGCCAAGGTCTACCACCTGGTCTTCGTGACCATAGGTTCCGTAGTTGCCATAGCCTCCGTAGTTGCCATACTTGCCGTAGCCTCCATAGCCTCCGTAGTTGCCATATTTGCCGTAGCTTAGTGTAGCTCCAGAGCAGTTCAATATAGTTGCCATTCGCTTGAATGTGCCGTCTTTATATACTTTCTCTACATCAGGCAGCAGACTGCGCTCGAATTTTCCTTCGCGAATTACGAACAGAACCAACTCGGCAATCTTTCCCACAATCTGTGCGTCGGCCACAATCTGCATTGGTGTTCCGTCCACGAATATGAAATCATACTCTGTTTTCAGTTTCTCTATCATCTTTTCGAGTCTGTTGCTCAGCAGCAGCTCTGCTGGGTTTGGCGGAATAACTCCGCATGGCAGTATGTCCAGATTCTTGTTCAGCTTGGTGTTTACTATGCAGTCTTCAACCTTGTCTGTCTGTCCGCTCAAATATGTGCTTGCTCCTGTTCTCTTTTTTGCCAGTGCGTTGCTCATCTCGCCTTTTCTCAGGTCAAGGTCTATCAGGAGCACTCGTTTGCCAGTCAGTGCCAAACTCAATCCCATGTTTGTCGCAACGAATGTCTTTCCTGAGTTTGCGTAGAACGAGGTGTACATTATGACTTTTGTGTTGTTGTTCGTCATGAATGTAAAGTTTGTACGCAGCACTCTGAATGCCTCGTTTGCAAAGTCGCGGCTCTTGTCTTTCACCACTACTGCAATGTCCATCGGACCCTTCACCTTGTCGTTTATCTTTCCGCACATAGGCACATCTCCCAGGAATGGTATCGACAGGCCCTCAATATCCTTCTTTCCTCTTACAGTGGTGTTCAGGGTGTCCATCAGCCAGAATATGCCAATAGGCAGTCCCATTCCAAGTATCAGCGCCAATGCCAGTATCTGCAACTTCTTTGGCTTTATTGGCTTTTCGTCGCCTCTTGGAGGGGTTATTATGCGCACGTTGCTCACCTGTATGTTTCCGCTGAGCTCGTTCTCTTCTCTCTTCTGCAGCAGATAAAGGTACAGGCTCTCTTTGATTTTCTGCTGTCTTCCTATCGACTGCAGATATTTTTCCTGCTTCGGATTGTGCGCAATCTTGCTCGAAATCTGACCTTCTTTCTGTTTCAGACTGTTCAGCATCATTGTGTTTGTCTCAATGATGTTCTCAAGCGATTTGTTCACCGACTCTTTCATGCCCTCAAGCGACTTTGTTAGCTCCACAACCAGCGGGTTCTTGATGCTGCTGTTTGCCACCAGTTTGTCGCGTTTGAGCACCATGTCGTTGTATTCCTTTATCAGTGTGCTTATGCCAGGGTCCGTCAGACCCGAGTTTGTTGGCAGCAGCTCTGGCTTGTCTGTCGATTCAGACAGTTTCTCCTTCATGAAGTTGGCTATGCTCACCTGGTTCGACATCTGCAGTACTTTTTCTGAGTATTCTGCCGACTCGTTAACATACTTGGCGCCTTCAATCTGCACGTTTGTCAGCAGCTGGTGGCTCTTATATTGCTCAATGTCGTTGTCTATTCCGCCAAGCTCCTGCTCAATAATCATCAGTCGTCCGTCGATGAACTTGCTGGTCAGTATTGCGCTTTCTCTCTTCTCGTCTATTCTGTCTTGGTTGTATATCTCAAGAAGTGAGTTCAGCACGTCCTCCGACTTTTTTTGCGACGTTGAGTTGTATGTCAGTGTCAGCACACTTGCTTTCTTGCTTGCAAGCTCAACTGTCAGTTCTTTGCAGTTCTCGTCGGCGATTTTGTTGGCGTTCTTCTTGCCTACAATTATTGTTCTGTCAACGTCTTTTTCCTGGTCGTAGTTGTCCGACAGGCATATGGTTACTATGCCAACTGGTGTGCTCACACTTTGGAACGGATGCACCTGAATTTCTGTTGTGTCGTCTTTCACGACTTCGTTTGCAATGGTGTCTATCATCACAAAGTCTCTCAGCTTCAGCATTCCGTTCTGCTCTATGTCGACTTTGAAGCTGAACTCGTCACTCTCGTTCGGATTCATGAACTTGGCCTCAATCGGACTTTTCCCATAAAGGTCTTTCTTGTTCAGCAGATGTCTTTCTTTATACTCTATGTCAAGTTTAAGCTTCTTCACAACCATATACATAAGATATGGCGACTTGAAGGCTTCTATCTCATTGTCCACCGACGATTTTGTGTCGAGCATGCCAAGGCCCGACAGCTCGTTGGCCAGTCCGCCCATCGATCCGCCCTTGGTCTCGTCTTTTATCATTATGGTTGTGTATCGCGAATACACTTTCGATGTCTTCTGCAGATACATGCAAGCAAGCACCAGACATGCAATCACGCTACCCACTATCCACCATTTCCTTATCACTATGATGGATATTATGTCTTTCAGTTGCAATCCGTCTTCTTCCTCCTCGACTTGTGTGTTGCCTTGGTTGATCCAGTTGTTGTTCGACTCTACCATTATGATTTATTCTTTTTTTCCTGTGTTACTTGTTCTTCGGGTGTTTTGTGGCTTCTTATTTCACAAATCCCACATAGAGTGTTGTGATGATAGACGCTATGCTTATCCACATTGATGCCGACAGCATGTTGTTTCCGTTCACTCTCGACTGTCTGGCTCTCATCTTGTTTGGCGCAACATATATGACATCGTTCTGCTTCAGGTAGAATGCAGGCGATTCGTAAATCTTCTCTGACCTGAGATCCACTTTGTAGCTTATTCGTGTGTCTCCTATTTCGCGCATCACATACACTTCGTCGCGTTTTCCGTTGATTGTCAAATCTCTGGCCATCGACAGCGCCTGCAGCAGTGTCATGTCGTTGTCGGCAATTGTGTATGTTCCTGGTGAGTTTACTTCGCCCATGACATATACTTTCAGATTGGTGTAATCTACCGACACAACAAAATCCTGTATCAGCTCGTTTTCTTTTATCTTGTTTTCCAGCAGAATCTTAAGTTCGTCTCTTGTCAGTCCGGCCACGTGTAGCTTTCCAAGCAGCGGATATGAGATGTCACCGCTCTTGTCTACTATGTAGCTCATTATTGTCTTGTTGTTGTCTATCGAGTTTCCGTTGCCCTGAAAACTTACAATCGGCATATTCAATATTGCTGCCAGCTCTGGGTCTTTACACGATACCACTATCGACAGTCTGTCGCCTGGCTCTATCTTTATTGCGGTCTCATTTATTTTCTGCTTTACCTGTTCCAGCTCTAAGTCCTGGACATACACTATGTCCTTGCGTGCGTTGCATGATGTCAATAGCACCAGTGCCAAGATGTACAATAATTTTTTCATCAAAAAATCTCTATTATCCCGCAAAATTATTCAAAACGCAACAACTTGACAAATTTTTCACATTTGTTGTGTGTGCGTGTTCTCGTGTGTTATACTCCTCAGTCATTGCGTCAGTATATTCTTATTCCGTCTATACCCGCATTCTCGGCAAACTGCATGTCGGTTTCTCCGTCACCAATCATAACGGTTTTTTCTTTTCTTGTCTGTGGAAAATCTCTCATCACCATATCCATCATTCCGGTGTTGGGCTTGCGTGTCTTGTCACTGCTGTCCAAGCCGGTGCTTGTGTATATGGCATCTATTTTGCCTCCTCTTTTCTCTACTTTTTCTTTCAGCGATTCGTGCACCGCCTGCAGGTCGGCTTGTGTCATCACTCCTTTGCCTACTCCTCGTTGGTTTGTGATGATTATCACTGTTTTACCTTCTGATTTCCATTTTGCGATTGCTGTTTCTGTGTTTTGCAACATAGTTAATTCGCATGGTTTTGTAACATATCCGTCCAGTATATGTGTGTTCAGTGTGCCGTCTCTGTCAACCAGTATTGTGTCATATTTGCTTAGGTCCAGCTGGTCGATTGGTGTGAACATTTTTCCGAAGGTGTTGTCTGCTGTTTCATAATCTTCTGGTATCCCTATGTCTATGAAGTACTCCCTGCTCACTTGTGCCTGTATTTCATCTTTTGCGGCAAGTGGTTGCAGCACTTCTGTTTCAAACGAGAATTTTTTGGGGAGGTTGTCTATGTTCAGCTTTTTTTTGCTGATTATATATACTCCGCCGTTTATGTCGCCTTCTTTGCATGGTTCTTTCTCTTTGAACTCTTTCACCACTCCGTTCTCAGTTCTGACGTTGCCATATCGGCTGAAGTTTTTCATCGGTTTCAGCCCTATGGTCATGGTCTTGCCGTTTTTGCGGTGCGTGCTCAGCATTGCCGACAGGTCTATGTTGAAGAATGTGTCACCGTTCAATATCAGTATGTCGTCCGATTCGCATTTCTTTGTTGCAAGTCTTATTCCTCCGCCTGTTCCCAGGGGCTCTTCTTCTATGGCATAGTCAATATCAAAGGGCCATCTATATTCTCCTTTGTCAATCCATTCCATTATAACTTCTCTGAGATATCCAACAGATAGCACCACCTTGCCAACGTTGTAGTTCGACAGCTGGTGCAGCAGATACCACAGAAATGGCTTGCCTGCAACTGGTGCCATGCATTTGGGCACGTCTTTCACCACGCTTCTCAGTCTTGTGCCAAGTCCGCCTGCCAATATTATTACGTCCATAATCTGTCTCGATTTATTTCTTGTTGCTGAATGCGCTCACTTTGTCTGTGTCATATATTTTCCAGCCGTGTGCTCCGCCGTCGGTGAACTGGAACGGCATTACGAATCCGTCAAGTTGTTTCAGCGCGTCTTCCACTTTTTTCTTTTTTGTTGGCTCCACTACAAACATTATGAATCCGCCGCCGCCTGCGCCGCTCACTTTCCCTGAATAGGCTCCTGCGTTTATCGCCGTGTCCATGGCTTGCTGAATCATGGGGTTGCTTATGCTGTTTGCCATTTTCTTTTTGTTCTCCCAGGCTTCGCCCAATATTCGTGCGAATTCTTTTATGTCGCCTTTCAGCAGTGCCAGTTTTGTGTCTATGGCGCTCTGCTTTATTTTGTGCATTGCTTCAATGGCGGTGTGGTTGTTCTGTGTGGTGTTCTTTTTCTGTTCTTCTATTATTGTCGCGCTGCTTCTGCTTGCACCTGTGAAGTATAGCACCATGCTGCTCTCAAGTTCGTCAAGTATCCATCTTTTCATCTTCAGCGGATTCACAATCACAAGGTCGTTTTTCAGGAATTCCATATAATTGAATCCTCCGAATGCCGCCGCATACTGGTCTTGCTTTCCTCCACTCAGTCCAAGGTCTTTTCTTTCTATCTCGTAT
>R06__coassemble_77_pt1 | contig 38785 bp, 37 predicted proteins | sample R06__metabat2_high_PE_023 | metagenome-assembled genome bin R06 | reverse complement strand
TTATTGACAGAGAAATAATATTTCATTTTATAAACTATTATGCATACATGGTTATTGGAAGTGGCATTATTTGCTTCTTGGTAATCTTATTCTTCATTCTATCCATTGATTTTCGCCTTTATTCTTTCCCATCAAAAGTCCCCTCCTTATTCTTCAACCATCCATTCACGAGTTAAACAATGTGGTTATAAAAAAAAACTCATGTCGTCACACACCAATATATATGTATAGGCAACCTCTATAAATTCACCGTTTTATTTTATAGAAAACTCTGTTAAACTTTTTGGCGCTGTTTTATCTAGGCATCTTGCTGTTTGTCAGTCGGTCACAGTGCCCGCGCTGCTCTCTTCTTCCGCGCAGCAATCTGCTCAAGATAATTCCAAGAATCGCTCAAAATCAATTTATAGAGGTCGCCTATAATTTTTATCACAAATTAAAACACAGGTTCATCAAACTCCCATACCATGTATGATAATGGGAGCCTTACATATACAAACGATAGATGCTGCGTCAAAAAAAAGACAAACAAGCAAAAAAAAAAGAGCGAATGCAACTCTCCGCGAAAAAGCGTTCTGATGTCCATAACATATCACTTTCTGTCCATGACGATAAAAAAAATCAGTAGAGCGCATCCCATCGCATAAAATCAAAAAAAGTCACTAAACGACAGCACAATTGGTCCTCAACTTAATATATAATACTGTATTCAAGCGCATTTGCACGCACTGGCAAGCATTCAGAATGCTTGCCGACTCAAAAAGCGGAGGACAACGTCATCAAAAAAAAAATACATAAAACAAATTTATAGGGGCATCTTTAAGAAACAATGAATTGTATAAAGTGCTATCTTTGCACGATTATGCCCCCAAAAGTGCAAAAGCATGACGCAATGCGCTTGGAAGCAAGGTCGGTGGCTGCATAAACATGACATTTCAGTGAATAAACAATGAATATAAATTCATCTATATTCCTGAAATATTTGTCGAAACATTATGTTTATTCAATTTTAGCAAGTATTTTTGCATTGACAAGAATATTTATGCCACAAATATGGCACGAACATTGCATAAAAGTCAATAAACAAACAACGACAAATAAGCGAAGTGAAAAACAAAATAAAAAGATTTGCAGCTATAAAGGAGATATTGTCGACAATGACAGTGGGCAATCAGGACGAACTGCTGAAGTTGCTTGCCGACAAGGGTTTCTTGCTGACCCAGGCAACGCTCAGCCGCGACCTGAAACAGATGAAGGTGGCCAAGACCCCCGACGTTACGGGCGACTACATATACAAGTTGCCAAACGAGCTGAAGTCGAACGACGACAACAGCATATTTCTGGCGAACTCGCTGACGACCATCTCTTTCTCGGGCAACATAGTGGTGCTGCACACAAGATCGGGCTATGCAAGCAGTCTGGCTTACGAGATAGACGCACGCGCCAATGATGTGATAATAGGCACCGTTGCCGGCGAGGACACACTGATAGGCATAATAAAAGAAGGTGTGACAAAAGACGAGGTTTGTGAATCGATGTCCACATTCATACCTCAGCTGCGAATCAAATAGGGACAAACAGAATTAAGAATTAATGTAATATAACGACAGCATATACTATTAAAGAAATGGCAGAAGATAACATCAAGATAATGGTTGCCGACGAAAGCCACCTCTCATACGTGGACGAGATATTGGAAACCATAACTGCAGCAGCCAAGGTGCGCGGCACTGGAATAGCAAAGCGCAATCCGGACTACGTTAAGCAGAAAATGCTTGAAGGGAAAGCAGTCATTGCACTGTGTGAAGGCAAGTTTGCCGGATTCAGCTACATTGAGACATGGGGCGGCAAGCATTATGTGACGACTTCTGGTTTGATTGTTCCAGACGAATACAGAGGTCACGGACTTGCAAGACGAATCAAGCACGTGACATTCACACTGGCAAGAATGCGCTGGCCACAGGCCAAGATTTTCAGTCTGACAAGCGGAGCTGCAGTGATGAAGCTGAACACAGACATGGGCTACATTCCGGTTACATTCGCCCAGCTGACAGACGACGAGTCATTTTGGAAGGGTTGCAAGGGCTGCATAAATCATGATGTGCTAGTGCGCACCGACCGCAGATACTGCATCTGCACAGGTATGTTGTTCGATCCAGAAAGAAGGAAGAGCGTTGAGAGCGCCAACGAGGAGCTGGAGAAAGACCCTAATGTTATGAATATCGTCAAGGAAAGATTCCCTAACGGATTCCCTAAGGACGATGTAGAAGGATAAAAAAAAACAAAAAAAGAAATATATCATGGCAAAGAAGAAAGTTGTCGTAGCATTCAGCGGGGGACTGGACACATCGTTCACCGTTATGTATCTTGCAAAAGAGAAGGGTTATGAAGTGTATGCTGCATGCGCCAACACAGGCGGATTCAGCGAGGAACAGCTCAAGAAGAACGAAGAGAACGCATACAAGCTGGGAGCAGTTAAATATGTGACCCTTGACGTTACAAAAGAATACTATGACAAAAGTTTGAAGTATATGGTATACGGAAATGTTCTGCGCAACGGAACATATCCAATATCTGTATCTTCGGAACGTATTTTCCAGGGCATGGCCATTGCCAGATATGCCAATGAGATAAAGGCCGACGCTATTGCCCACGGCTCGACAGGCGCAGGAAACGACCAGGTTAGATTTGACATGACATTCCTTGTTATGGCTCCAGGCGTTGAGATCATCACACTGACACGCGACATGAACCTGAGCCGTCAGTATGAGATTGACTACCTGAACAACAACGGTTTCCCTGCCGACTGGACAAAGCTTAAGTACTCATACAACGTGGGTATCTGGGGCACCAGCATCTGCGGCGGTGAGATATTGGATTCAAAGCAGGGTCTGCCAGACAGCGCATACCTGAAGCAGGTTGAGAAGACCGACGGCGAAGTGCTGAGCATAGGCTTTGAGAACGGCCAAATCAGCGCAGTGAACGGTGTTAAGTATGCCGACAAGATAGAGGCTATACAGAAGGTTGAGGAGATAGGTGCAGCATACGGCATAGGAAGAGACATGCACGTGGGCGACACCATCATCGGAATCAAGGGCCGTGTCGGTTTTGAGGCTGCAGCACCTATGCTTATCATCGGCGCACACAAGTTCCTCGAGAAGTTCACTTTGAGCAAGTGGCAGCAGTATTGGAAGGACCAGGTTGCCAACTGGTATGGAATGTTCCTGCACGAGAGCCAGTATCTTGAGCCTGTGATGAGAGATATCGAGGCTATGCTCGAGAGCTCGCAGCGCAATGTTACAGGAACAGTCACACTGCAACTCCGTCCGCTCTCGTTCTCGACAATAGGCGTGGATTCTCCAAACGACCTTGTTAAGAACAAGTTCGGAGAGTATGGCGAGGGTGCTAAGGGCTGGACATCTGAAGACGCAAAGGGATTCATCAAGGTGACATCTACTCCACTGCGTGCTTACTACTCTAACCACCCAGACGAGGCTAAGGACATCTAATTTACGGTTTGAAATAATAAAAATAGGTGCTGGCCCCAAAAATGCGAGTCGGCGCCTATTTTTTTAGATTAAGACACGTCTTGACATAATCACAATAAACGAGATAGGCACATCGGCAGACATGTGTCCTTAAAAATTACGATATATGATAAAAGTTGGAATTATAGGCGGTGCCGGATATACAGCCGGCGAACTTATACGCATATTGATAAATCACCCAGAGGCAGAAATCACATTCGTGAACAGCAGCAGCAACGCCGGAAACAAGCTGACAGACGTGCACGGAGGACTGATTGGCGAGACTGAGCTTGAGTTTACAGACCAGCTGCCACTTGACCAGGTTGATGTGCTGTTCTTCTGTCAGGGTCACGGCAAGAGCGGTGAATTCATAGCAGAACACGACATTCCGTCGAACGTGAAAATAGTGGATCTTGCACAGGACTTCAGAATAGCAGCCGAGGGCAACGACTTTGTTTACGGACTGCCCGAGCTGCAACGCGAAGCAATAAAGAAAGCAAACCACATTGCAAACCCTGGCTGCTTTGCAACATGCATACAGCTTGGCCTGCTGCCACTGGCAAAAAACGGCCTGCTGCATAAAGACGTTAGCGTGAACGCAATCACCGGCAGCACCGGAGCAGGAGTGAAACCAGGAGCAACAAGCCACTTCAGCTGGAGAAACAACAACATGAGCGTTTACAAAGCATTCCGCCACCAGCACATTGCCGAGATACGACAGTCGCTGAACCAGCTGCAACCAAATTTTGAAAGCGAGATAGATTTTCTGCCATACAGAGGCGATTTTCCTCGCGGCATATTCGCAACAGAAGTCATCAAAGTGGGCGACGCTATAGACGAGGCCACAGTTGTTGCAATGTATAAAGACTTCTATAAAGACGCCGCATTCACCCATTATGTTGACAGTTCAATAGACATGAAGCAGGTGGTGAACACCAACAAGGCACTTGTGCATGTTGAAAAAATTGACAACAAACTGCTGATCACATCCACAATAGACAATCTGCTGAAAGGCGCAAGCGGACAGGCAGTGCAGAACATGAACCTAATATTCGGAATTGACGAAATGGCTGGTTTGAAACTTAAGCCAGTTGCATTCTAAAAACAAAACAAGCAAAAAAAATGAAATTCTTCGACGTATATCCTCGTTTCAACGTAAACGTAGTAAGAGGCAAAGGCTGCCACGTATATGACGACAAAGGGCAGGAATATCTTGATTTGTATGGCGGACACGCTGTAATCTCAGTAGGCCACGCACATCCCGACTATGTCAAAGCAATCAGCAACCAGGTTGCAACACTTGGCTTCTACTCGAACTCAGTGATCAACACAATGCAAGACGAGCTGAGCGAGAAGCTTGGCCAAGCCTGCGGATATGAGGACTACAGATTCTTCATGATAAACTCGGGCGCCGAGGCAAACGAGAACGCGATAAAGTTGGCGTCGTTCTACAACAACCGCAAAAAGATGCTGGCATTCCACAGCTCATTCCACGGCAGAACAACAGCAGCAGCAAGAGTAACCGACAACGCGAAATACAGTCCGGCTGCATATATGGGCTTTGAGGTTACATTTGTTGACCTGAACGACATTGAGGCCGTCAGCAAAGAGCTTGAGACAAAGGAGTATGCGGCAGTTATAATAGAAGGAATACAGGGTGTAGGAGGCATTCAGGTGCCAAAGGACAACTTCATGGTTCAGCTGAGAGAAGTGACCGAGAAGACAAACACAGTGCTGATTCTGGACGAGATTCAGAGCGGATATGGCCGCAGCGGAAAATTCTTTGCCCACCAGTATGCCGGCATCAAGCCTGACATGATAACTGTGGCTAAGGGTATTGCAAATGGTCTGCCAGTGTCGGGTGTGCTGATTGCACCAAAGTTTGACGCTGTTCCTGGCCAGCTGGGCACAACATATGGCGGCAATCATCTTGCTTGCGCCGCAGCAATTTCGGTTCTCGACATCATGAAACGCGAAAATCTGGTTGCAAATGCATCGAGAGTTGGCGAGCACCTGATTGAAGAACTGAAAAAAATCAAGGAAATCAAGGAGGTAAGAGGCCGCGGACTGATGATTGGTATGGAGTTTGAACAACCAATAAAGCAAATCAGAGAAAAACTGCTCTATGAGCAGAAGGTATTTACCGGTGTTGCCGGACAATACACAATCAGACTTCTGCCACCGCTCTGTCTGACAATGGAGCAAGCAGACGAGTTCTTGACCAGATTTAAGAAATGCCTGTAAACATAAGTCTACTATAAAGGAAGTTATCCCCCGGATTATGAAAATCCGGGGGATTTTTTTGCTGAACATCAAGCCACAAGGACATGCATAATCACAATTATTTGAATATCTTTGTTGACACACATCATATTATAAACGTCTGAAACATGGAAAACAAAATAAAACTAGCTGAAGCACTCAGCGAACGTAAGGACCTGCAAACACGACTTGAACAGCTTGAGGAACGACTGAAAGCAAACGTGAAGGTGCAGGAGGGAGACAAACCAGCCGAGAAACCAGACGAATTGCTGGCCGAGCTAGACAGATGTCTGACCAGGCTTGAGTTCTTGATATTCCACATAAACATAACAAACACACAAACCATTGTTGACGGAGAGTCGCTGACTGCGCTCATAGCAAAGAAAGACATTCTGACCCAGCGAATTTCGATTATGCGCTCTGCCCTTGAAAGGTCACTGACCACAAACGAGAGATACTCGCGCAGCGAAATAAAATTTGTGACAACAATAGACACTAAAAAAATAAGGAAAGAGGTTGACGCATACTCGCAACAACTGAGGCTGCTTGAACTGAAGATACAGGCAACCAACTACTCGACCGACCTTATGTGAGAACAACAACGGACAGAGTCTTTGTCGGAGTGGAACACAAAAAAACTTCATGCAGGTGTTGTACGGGGCTATCAACGGGGTTCGAATCCTCAACTAAACACTTATATATCAGCCCAGCACAAATTCACCATTCATGCATCACCATTCATCAAGCACTACCAGTGTTCGGCCGATAAAGACCCGGGTGGGATAGGAGGAAACAAACATATTCGCTTGCAACATGAAAAGCAAGAGGAAACAAAAAAGCATAACCAAGACGGTTATGCTTTTTTTGCTTATTGCGTATGTTTGTATATTCTCCCTATTACTTGTGTCTTGCCTTAAGTTCGCGAGCCAGATCCTCGATACGAACACCCTTGTAGGTGAGCAACACGATCAAATGGTAGATGACATCAGAACACTCGTAGATGAACTGCTCCTTTGTTCCGTTGGTTGCCTCAACAATAGCCTCGATAGTTTCCTCGCCCACCTTTTGGCACATCTTATTGACACCCTTTTTGAAGAGTTTGGTTGTGTAGCTGCCCTCTGGCAATTCCTGATAACGCTTCTCAATAAAATCCTGCAGTTCGGTCAGGAAGGCAAGATCCTGGATATTCTTTCCGCCAAGAAAAGTGTCGGCACCAGTCGTGCTGCCCTCTGGCTTGGTAAAGATTATCACAGCCGAGCCGTCTTGATTAGGCTGCAAAGAATCGAGCGCCAAAGGAACATTGTATTCACCGCCCGTAACGACAGCCGAATTGCCAGATTTTGAGTCGGTCAGATAAACCAGCTTCTCCGACTCAATTTTGTCTATAGCAGCCTTGTCGACATAACCAACCCTTAGAATTTTGTTGGAACGCACATCCTGAACAACAGCCTGGACCATTCCCTGATGGTCTGTAAAATTCAAATCCATTTGAATGAATAAATTATTATCAAGAACTACATTTGGCAGGCAAATCTATGCTCAGAACCAAATTGCTTTCGGCAATCTCTAAGAATCAATTTACAGATGCCGCACGACGCAAAATTACTAAAAAATGACATACGGCAGCCTCAATATATCGGTAGTTATTCAAGAAAACTCACAACTGAGGCTTTTTCATGCACATGAGTTATTTAAATGCAGTGCTTATTCAGAACAGAAGCCGCCAAGAACAACAGAGACATTGAATGATGAGCCATAAGCCGAAAAAATTGGTTAACTTTGCACAGAAAGATAATCAGAAAAAAATAATGGAAAAACTGACACTGATAAAAGTTGGCGGAAAAATTGTTGAAGAGGCCGACACACTGAATGCACTGCTTGATGAATTTGCGAAACTGGAAGGTCACAAGGTGCTGGTGCACGGAGGCGGACGCTCGGCAACAGCACTGAGCACAAAACTCGGAATTGAGAGCCAGATGGTTAACGGACGCAGAGTCACAGACGACGAGACACTGAAAGTGGTGACCATGGTATATGCCGGACTGGTAAACAAAAACATTGTGGCAAGTCTGCAGGCAAGAGGCATGAATGCACTTGGTCTGACCGGTGCCGACATGAACTACATGAGGTCGGACAAACGTCCGGTGAAGGATGTAGACTACGGCTGGGTGGGCGACCCAAAGGAAGTAAACTCAGACCTATTGGCCGATTTGATATCAAAAGGGGTTGTGCCAGTTCTTGCCCCTATAACCCATGACTGCAAAGGTCACCTGCTGAACACCAATGCCGACACCATTGCCGGAGAGGCAGCAAAAGCACTTGCAAAACACTTTGAGGTGACACTGATGTATTGCTTCGAGAAAAAAGGCGTGCTGAGCAACCCAGACGACGACGACAGCGTAATACCAGTGGTGACAGAAGAACTGTTCAAAAAATATGTGGAAGAGGGAGCCATTCAGGGTGGTATGATTCCTAAGATTGAAAACTCTCTGGCTGCGGTGAAAGCAGGCGTTAAGCAGGTTGTTATAACACAAGCCAGCGACATAAACGCAGGCAGCGGAACTGTGGTGAAATAACAAACACGTGATTCACTTGCACGACGACAAAACAGTCGGCAGGTCAAGAATAAATCAAAAAAATCAGCACTTGCATATTCTGCAAAGTGCTGATTTTTTTTGTGGGGCATACTCAGATACCTAATTTCAGGGTAATATATTCACGAAATGATTTCTGAATACTCCATTTTGGGGTCAGTCATAATATTGGCAGTCTGGATTTGTTCGCCAGACTGGTTTCAAAAAGCAGGGGCTCTAAGAGTTCCCTTAAAGACAGATTTGCTGGTCATTGCATCTACCACCGAATATTTACAACTAAAAGGGAAAAACGAATAACTAAAAAAGAAAGGTATAGCGAATGTGGGAAATTCTAGGGGGGAAAGTGGGAGGCGTGGAGAATTAAATAAAAAATAAGGTATTGATAGATATAGAGTTATGGAAAATATGTTGTATAACATATAATGGGGGGGTAAACTTGTGATTTTTAGATATTTTTGTCCAAAAGGTTTACGGCTAAAAACGTTTGTTCTGTAGACGTAACAACCTAAAATTAATTTTTTAATTTAAAAATATTAAATATGGGAAAAAACAATACCGGGATGCCAAATCCTAATTTTCCGAGCACAACAGGAAACCCTTCAGGGGGCGGCAGAGGAAACAATCCATCAAAGTAAGGATTTCCTCAAACAACAGAAACGAGGGCCGATAGATCCTCGTTTTTTTGTTGTGTGGGGAATTTTGCCTCGCCCACTACGTGGCTATATACAAAGAGATACAACGAAAGACGAAAAGGGGAAAGCGAAAAACTAAAAAAGGGGCTGTTATCCATGTGTATATATAAATTCATAACAGAATTGGTAATACCAAGTTTTATGGATTGTGACAAAACAAAAGCCTCCTGTCCGAGAGAACGGACAGGAGGCTTTTGTTTGGCAGGTTCTAAAGGGGTTGACGACCACTACTCCATCGGTGGGTCACTATACGATTAGAATCCGATATACTTTTCTGGTTGATATTCCATAATGGAATGTTTGTTGCTCAAATGCTACACATATGAACAATTCGGAATATGTTTCCAATCGTTTAACAAAGTCACCAGAGGCAAAAACATTGAGGATATAACCGTTATTTAAAGCATATCACTTTCAGGTCAAAGAAGTTTTTATCGCTATCGGCAGAGGTGCATCCCCAAAGAATAGGAGTTTCTGGATTTACCGCATTCAGCAAACAATCTTGAATTGATGTTATTTCGCCTATAGATGGAGAGAAACCTTCGGAAGTGCGGATATTCAGAGCAACGTTCTTGCTGTCTTTTAAAGCATTCTTAAACTCATTGCTGTTCATGTATGTCTGAAATTCCGAGATGTGATTATCATCGTTGCTTGACATCTTGACATAGAGAAGGGAGTTTACATTTTGCATACAAGCCTCTACGTCTTCAATATCAACAACGACCTCTGTACTGTTCTCGGCCTCAGCAGAGTCACTACCCAAACAGAAATCTTCCATTAGTTCGCTCGACATTGGGTTTGCCTTTAATTCGGCCAGCTGTTCTGTTAAATCTTTAATTGTACTGTTCATAATTATGAATTATTAGTTGTTAACCGTTTCAGTCTGTTAATATTTTGTCTCTCTCATTGTTTAAAGAGAACACTATTATCAGTTTTTGAGGAGTGATAATCACTTCATAGTTTTTTACACATGATTTGCAAATTTAGACCACCGAATTGACAAATAATGACAACCGCATATTTATTTTCAAAAAATCAACACTAAATTTTGTAAAGTGCTGATTTTTTTTTACTTAGCATATTTAATTTAAAGAAATGACGTTATGAATTTTGACTTGACAACAAAAGAGGGTTGGTTGAATGCTGGGTTGATTATGTCTGGACCTATGGGTTGGCTTGGATACGCAGTTAAAGAAATGTTTTCTGATGCAACTGAAAAACAAACTAAAGCTGCCATAGAAATCATCGATGATTGTAGATCTAAAGGCATCAAACATGGAAAAATAAAAGTAACCAAAGATGCAGGTGCAAAATTGGCAGTTGCCGGCTTCGGCGAAATAAGTGACAGAAATGGCAACACCGTAGAAGTTGAGTTTTGGACTTGAACAGAAAGTCTGTATTCTTAATCGTTTCACCACAGAAAAAAAACACAAAGCCTGTCATTGACATGACAGGCTTTGCGTTTTTTAATTTTATAAAGAAATTACTTCTTATCGTTTTTGGACAACTTATTCACCTCCTGCTGGAATCTTTCTATATCCGTCACATAATCATAGGCCGAACTGCCCCCCTGTGCCGAGACCACTATTGTGCCGAAACCAAGCACGTTGCCAAACAAGCCATCAACATACCTCAACGCTCCGCTGCAGTTGAGCTGCATCTCGGTTATCCTTGGATGCACAAGTCCAGACTTCATTATAACCCTTTTGTTTGTCAGCACAAACTCAGACATCTGTACGTCCAGCCAAATGGCAACAAACCACAGGAACGACGCAATCATGACAGCATATCCGCAGTAGAGGGCTGTGCCAAGAAACGGACGTACAGCCTCGGAGCAGAGAGCAAAAGCGCAGACGGCAACACCGACAAAAAAAAGCAGCATAGCCTTAGCGTAGGCGAACCAGTGTTTTTTTGTTCTGTAGACTATACGCTCGCCATCGGTTAGATTTTTCTCGGTGTATCCCATTTGAATCAGAATTTAGTTATCATTCGCCGTCGGAAGTACGCTGTCCGTTGTTTCTTCTGTCGAACTTGCGCACAGGCTTATAGTTGTCGTTCTTGAAATCGTGTTTTGGTTTCTGCGGACCGCGCGAGCCGCCTCTCTCCTCGCTCGGGCGATATCCGTCTCTGCTCCACGAGCGGCTGCCTGTGCGCTGAACAGATTTGCCACCGCTCACACGGTCGTGAGGATAGCCGCCGTCGTTAGGTCTCTGATGAGCGAAAGTAGGCTTTCTCTCGGCATCCTGCTGTCTTTTCTGTCTTGACTCGAACCTCTCGTGTCTCTGCTTTCTCTCAAGATAAGCTTCGCGTTCCTCAGGGGTGTCGAAAGTGTATTCGTCTTCCTGGTCGCCGGCCTTCTGTGTATGATAGAAATCGACCCTTGGACGAGCCGAGCGAGAACCGTCGGCCTCGCGGTGTCCCAATGTGCGACGTCCGTTGACAACAGTGACACCATCGTCTTTCTTATTATCAGAGCCTGGTTCCTCGTAGTCGTACTTGAAGAAAGTGTAGCCCAGGTTTTCCTCCTTCTTTTCCTCGTCGCCTGGAGTTAAGTTCATGGCCTTTTCGCGCACATAATCTTCGCGTTTACCCTTGAATAGCTCATACTTTTTGAACTCGCAGGCAATACCACCGTTGTCGATAGGGATATGAACAGAAGGAGCAAGACCGATTTTTCTGGTAGTTTCATTGTCTTCTGTTATAACCCAGACCTCCATGCCAATGAAGTCGTTCTTGAGTTTCATGCCGATACGGTCATAGAGTGCGCCGAGATCGTCGGGACGTAGTCTTTCGCCATAAGGCGGATTGAACACCACCAGTGCATTTTTTGAAGGCAGAGGCAGCTCCTCCATAGGGCATACCTTAAGTTTGACATCCTTTGCCAGGCCGGCGCTCTTGACATTATCGGTGGCAATGTTTATGGCGTCCTTCAATATATCCGAGCCATAGATGGTATGTTCGAACTCCCTCTCCTGCGAGTCATCATTGTATATAGAGTGGAAAAGCTCGGCATCGAAATCAGCCCATTCCTCGAAAGCGAAACCATCGCGGAACACGCCTGGAGCGATGTTGCGAGCAATGAGTCCGGCCTCGACAAGGAAAGTGCCCGAGCCGCACATAGGGTCGATGAAATCTCTTGAACCGTCCCAGCCAGCAAGTTGCAGAAGTCCGGCAGCCAGGACCTCGTTGATAGGGGCCTCTGTCTGGTCGGTTCTGTAGCCTCGCTTGTATAGAGGTTCGCCAGAGCTGTCGATAGAGATTGTTACATTTGTGTTGGCCACATGAACATTGATTTTGAGGTTAGGCTTGTGCAGTCGCACCGAAGGTCGCTCGCCTGTTCTTTCACGGAATCTGTCTACGATAGCGTCCTTGACCCTGTAGGACAGGAACTTTGAGTGACGGAAATTTTCGGAATAGACAACAGAGTCTATAGCAAAAGTCTTTGAGTTGTCTAGATACTGTTCCCACTCGAAAGCCTTTACCTTTTCGTAAACCTCGTCGGCATCGAAAGCAGTGAATTTGTAAACAGGCTTGAGGATACGCAACGCAGTGCGGCAGCACATGTTTGCCTTATACATCAAAGCCTTGTCGGCCATGAAGCTCACGCCACGGCGCAACACCACAACATTCTCGGCACCGAGTTTGACCAGTTCCTTGGCCAACACCTCTTCCAAACCCATGAAGGTTTTAGCAATTAGTTCAAATTTTGCTTCCACAAAAATCTCTATTGATGAGTTAAAAATGTATTCAACTTGCAAAGATAGTCATCAAAAAGTTCATTCAAAAAGAAAAAAAGCAAATTTGGCATCAAAGATGCAAAAAATGCCACACACCATAAATATAATGATGAGCAACAGATATGGCTCATACACGCTCACTATTAAGTCAAGCCCTGCCGCTCCACTTTGCACCACCAGACAACAAAGCATCCAAACTGAGTGCGACAACAAAAGCTGCAAGCAATGAAGTAGCCAGGTTGACACACGCAAACGCGTCAAAATGCGCCCCACTTCGCTCCCAATGCTCTGCAAATATCGAATAATGCTACATGTCAAGCAGTTAGATAAAAACTAGCAATTCAAATTGTCAACATCATGTTGAAAAGTTGTTGAAAAAGTAAATTTTATGGTTGATAAAAATAAAAGTGGGGAAAAGTGGAGCATAAAGAAAATATACTTAACTTTACAGAAAATTTTTAATTAGGGGCAGAATGGTCAGATTTCTGGGTCACATAGAAGCAAAGATGGACGTGAAGGGACGCGTGTTCGTTCCTGCACTCTATCGCAAGCAGCTTGAGAAGACGGGCGAGACCTGTCTTATCATGCAGGCTGACTATGTGAACCACTGTCTGAAGTTCTACCCCGAGAGCGTCTGGGAGGAACTCGACAGACAATTCACAAGCAAGCTGAACATGTGGGACCAGAAGGATTTGGCACTCTACAGACAGTTCACAGCGAGCGTGGAGCCTGTGGAGATGGACTCGAACGGCAGGATACTGCTGCAAAAGAAGTATGCCGAGATGATAGGAGTTGAAGCCGACACCCTGTTTGTGGGTGTTGGCAACTACTTTGAAGTCTGGGACAAGACCCGATTCGACAACCAGATGAGCGACACCGAATCGTTTGCAAAAGCGATGCAGGACAAAATGGGCAACCAAGACACCATATAAATATATAGAGAACAAAAAAATGGCTGAAGTCGTATATCACACACCGGCATTGCTGATGCCCTGCATGGACGGACTTGACATCAAGCCCGACGGCGTGTATGTGGACGTGACATTCGGCGGAGGCGGACACTCGAGAGAAATTCTCAGCCGCCTTGGAAAGAAAGGCCATCTGTATTCGTTCGACCAGGACATGGATGCGATGGCAAACGTGCCCGCCGACGACAGGTTCACGTTTGTGAGGAGCAACTTCAGATACCTGCAGAACTTTATGGAATATTATGGTGTTGAGAAGGTAGACGGAATACTGGCCGACCTTGGAGTGTCGTTCCACCACTTCGACGACGAGAGCAGAGGCTTCTCGTTCAGGTTCAACTCGGCGCTCGACATGCGCATGAACCAGAAAGCCAGGATGACTGCAGCCGACATTGTGAACACGTATCCAGAGGACAAGCTGGCCGACGTGCTTTATCTGTATGGCGAAATAAAGACATCTAGAAGAATGGCTGCCACAATTGTCAAGGCAAGAGAGCAGAAAAAAATAGAGACAACCGACGAACTCACCGCCGTGCTTGAGCCGCTGCTGGGCAAGGACAAGCAGAAGAAGGACCTGACAAAGGTTTTTCAGGCAATAAGGATAGAGGTGAACCACGAGATGGACGCACTGAAGGAAATGCTTATGCAGACAAAAGAGGTGCTGAGACCCGGTGGCCGACTGGTTGTTCTGACATATCACTCGCTCGAGGACAGACTGGTGAAGAACTTCACCAAAGCAGGGAACTTTGAGGGTGAGGTTGAACAAGACTTCTACGGGAACAGACTTTCGCCATTCAAACTTGTGAACAACAAAGTGATAGTGCCAGATGAAGCCGAGATTGAAAGAAACCCACGTTCAAGGAGCGCCAAACTGCGAATAGCAGAGCTGCTTGACCAAAATAAGAAGTGAACCATGGGCAAGACGAACGAGGAAGAAAAGTCGAAATTAAGACTTGCAATTGACTTTGTCAGAGGCAAATGGGGAACAAACCAGGAGTATGACGACAGAGAGGAGTCGACGCCGAAAAATGTGGACTTGAAAAAAGCCAAATCCATATACAAAGGCGAATTTCTGAAGTCGGGACTGATCAAGAACAACATTGGTTTGATTGGACTTGGAGCTGTGCTCCTGTTCATATACGTGGGCAACAGATTCTTCTGCGAATGGCAGTTCAGAACACTGAACGAGCTAGACAAAAAACTGAAGGACGCTAGATATGACTGCCTGACATACAAGTCTGAACTTATGGAGATAAGCAGACAATCGAAGGTTAAAGAAAAGGTGCGACAGGAAGGCATGCCACTCAAGGAGTCGACCGTGGCACCATATTCGCTTGACTAACAACAAAAAAAGGCAACTCAACTATCTTTATATAACCATCAATAATGGCAGAGACAGAGTCAAATAACAAGGCTAAGGAGAAAGAGCAGATAATGCGCAGATTTTCTGCGTATTTCGTCTTCTTCATGTTTCTGATCATGATTGTGGTCATCAGAATCGTCTGGCTGAACGTGGTCGACGGCAGCGAGCTGCGAGCCCTGAAGAGGAGCAGCAAAAGAGACAGTCTGGTGATGTGTGCCCAGAGGGGCAACATATATGACTGCAACGGCAGTCTGCTTGCCAGCACACTGCCCACATACAAGTTGCACATGGATTTTGCCGCCGACGGAATGACCAACGAGCTGTATAACGAGAAAGCAGACTCGCTGGCCATCTGTCTGGCAAAGTTCTACGGCAAATCGGCCAGCGAGATGAAGCGCAGACTCGACGCAGGTCGCCGAAGAAGAGAGAGATGGTGCAAGATTGACGACAGAGAGCTGAGCTACCTTGAAAAAAAAGAGGTTGAGAAGTTTCCTCTGTTCAATCTGGGCAAAAACAAAAGCGGCATAAACTGGGAGGAACGACTCAAAAGAGCCAAACCCTTTGGCATGCTTGCGTCGAGGTCGATAGGACAGATATACGCGTCGAAGAACGAGGGATACTGCGGCATTGAGAAGAAGATGAACGAAATCCTCTCGGGAAAAGACGGACTGGCAACGCTGGAAAAGATGGCCGGAAGATTCATTAAAGTTCCTATGGACGGAATGGAACCTATTGACGGAAAGGACGTGCGCAGCACAATCGACATAGGAATCCAGGACATTGTTGAGAATGCGCTCGAGAACCAGCTGAAGGACTTTGACGCCGAAAGAGGATGCGCCGTGGTTATGGAGGTAAAGACCGGCAAGATTAAAGCAATTGCCAACCTCAGCCGAATAGATGCCATGCAGCCATACTACACCGAGGTGGAGAACATGGCCGTGAACAGCAAAAACGAGCCAGGTTCCACTTTCAAGACCGCATCGCTCATAGTTGCCCTTGAGACCGGACGTCTGGACACAAGCATGATCTTTGACACAGGATATGGCGAATGGCGTCCGTTCAGCAACGACAACGACGCTGTTGTGAGAGACCACAATGCCAAATACGACTCAAAGGGGAACCTGACCAGAGAAGGCGGATATGGCAAGATATCGCTGGCACAGGCGATGTGGTACTCGTCGAACATAGGCATAGCCAAGATGGTGGACACCCTGTTCCACAAAAAGCAGAAGGACTTCATCAACAGGCTGTATGACATGAAACTGAACGAGCCGATGGACCTGGACATACCAGGAGCCGCAAGTCCGGACATAAAGAACCCCGACAGCAACGACTGGTCGGGAGCCTCGATGCTCTGGATGTCGTTTGGATATGAAATGACCATGCCGCCAATATACACGCTGACATTCTACAACGGAATAGCCAACGGCGGCAAAATGATAAAGCCGTATCTGGTGCAGAGCATCTGCGACAACAACAAGGACCTGAAGACGTTCGGAACCGAGACCATAAATCCGAAGCTCTGCTCGAACTCCACACTTGGCAAGGTGAGAAAGATTCTGGAGGACGTGGTTGACAAAGGAACCGGAAGGTCGTTCAAGTCGGACAAGATAAAGTTTGCCGGAAAAACCGGAACAGCGCAAACGAACTACTGGGGCAAAGACAAAATGAGGAAGTCGCACCAGTACTCGTTCTGCGGATATTTTCCGGCAGAAGATCCAAGATACAGCTGCATAACTGTGGTGCTGCACCCTAGAAACATGCACGGCAATCCGGCCGGCATGACATTCAAGGACATAGCCGAGAAGATAAATGCACGATATCTTGACAGCAAGAAAATAGATTATGGCGAGGAAGCCGCCACCGGAAAAATTCCGGCATCGCACGACGGAAACGTCAAGGCCACGATCACAGTGCTCGACAAGCTTGACATAGACTACGTAAAGAGCGGCAACACGAAGTCGAAGTGGGCAAACAATTCGGCAAGCCCCGAGACAAAGAGTGTGAACATACGCGGCCGAGACATAGGCATGAACATGGTGCCAAATGTTGTTGGCATGGGAGCCAAAGACGCCACATATCTGCTCGAGAGCCGAGGACTGAATGTGAAGATAAGCGGACAAGGCACAGTCTACAGGCAGTCGCTATCGGCCTACGGCGGATTCAAGCGCGGCGACTGGATTGAAATACAATTGAAGTGACGATTCATCTATAAAGAATATGAACATAAAAGACCTCATATCAAGAATCAACATACTGTCCACTGCAGGCAACATCGACAAAGACGTTGCTGCGGTGGAGTTTGACTCCAGAAAAGTGAGCAACGGTCAGTTGTTTGTTGCCGTGCGCGGAACACAGAGCGACGGACACAAATACATTGGCCAGGCAATCAAATCAGGAGCCACAGCAGTTGTATGCGAGGAGATGCCCGAGGAGATTGCCGACGGAGTGTGCTACATCAAAGTGGCAGACACGCAGGAAGCCCTGGGGCTGCTGGCATCGGCGGCAAACGGATATCCGTCTGAAAAGTTGAAGCTTGTTGGCGTGACCGGCACAAACGGAAAAACGACCACTGCCACCCTGCTCTACAGAATGTTCATGCGCATGGGTCACAAATGCGGACTGCTTTCGACGGTGTGCAACTACATCGACAAAGAGGAAGTTCCGTCGACCCACACAACAGCCGACCCTATAGAGCTGAACGGTCTGCTGGCAAGAATGGTGGCGTGCGGTTGCGAGTATGCATTTATGGAAGTGAGTTCGCACTCGGTTGACCAGCGCCGAATAGCAGGTCTGGATTTTGACGGAGGAATATTCACAAACCTCACAAGAGACCATCTCGACTACCACAAGACAGTTGAGAACTACCTCAAGGCAAAGAAGAGGTTCTTTGACGACCTGCCAAGCAAGGCATTCGCCCTGACAAACATAGACGACAAGACCGGAATGGTGATGCTGCAGAACACGAAAGCAAGCAAGCACACCTACAGCATACGCCAGAATGCCGACTTCAGAGCCAAGATAATAGAAGACTCGTTTGAGGGAATGACAATCGAGGCCAACAAGCACAACGTAGACGTGGCCTTTGTTGGCAGATTCAACGCATCGAACCTCATGGCCGTTTTCGGAGCCGCTGTGCTGCTCGGGAAGGATGAGGTTGAGGTGCTGACCCACATAAGCGCGCTGCGACCAGTGAACGGCAGATTCGAGACCATGTACTCGCCAAAAGGGTTCACCGCCATTGTGGACTATGCCCACACGCCCGACGCCCTGCAAAACGTGCTCGGCACCATAAACGAGGTTATGCAAGGCCGCGGAAAAGTGTTCACCATATGCGGGGCTGGCGGAAACAGAGACAAAGGCAAGAGACCTATGATGGCAAAAGAGGCCGTCGTCGCGAGCGACACTGTCATACTGACAAGCGACAATCCGCGAGACGAGGACCCTAACGACATCATCAACGACATGCTGGCCGGACTCGACGAGACCGAGAAACAGAAGGTTATATGCATAACCGACCGACGCGAGGCCACCAGAACAGCCTGCATGATGGCACAGAAAGGCGACGTGCTGCTGCTTGCCGGCAAAGGGCACGAAGACTATCAGGAAGTCAAAGGTGTTAAGCACCACTATGACGACAAAGAGGAACTGGCAAAGATTTTTGACACACAAAGAAATTAAAACACAGAGCAAAAGATATGCTATACTACCTATTTCAAGCACTTGAGTCGATCGGATTTCCAGGAGCCAGAATGTTTGGATACACATCATTCAGGGCGTTGCTGGCAATTATTCTGGCACTGCTTATCTCGCTGCTGTTTGGCGAGTGGTTCATCAAGACGATGCACCGCCGCAAGATAACCGAGACGCAGAGAGACGCATCGATTGACCCGTTTGGAGTGAACAAAGTTGGAGTGCCGAGCATGGGTGGCATAATAATAATAGTTGCCATACTGATTCCTTGCCTGCTGCTAGGAAGACTGGACAACATATACATGATTTTGATGCTCATAACCACAGTGTGGCTTGGAGCGCTGGGATTTGCCGACGACTACATCAAAGACTTCAAGAAAGACAAAGAAGGACTTCACGGCAAGTTCAAGATAATAGGTCAGTTTGGTCTGGGACTGATAGTCGGTCTGACGCTTTATCTGAGTCCGAACGCAGTGATCAGAGAGAACATAAAGATTGAGAAGGGCGAAGAGGCAACAGTAATATACGAAAAGAGCAAAGCAATAAAGAGCACAAAAACCACAATACCGTTCTTCAAGAACAACAATCTCGACTATGCCGACATAACAGCCTTCTGCGGCAAGTATAAGTACTACGCAGGCTGGATACTGTTTGTTCTGGTATCCATATTCGTGGTTACGGCCGTGTCTAACGGAGCAAACCTGAACGACGGAATGGACGGCATGGCGGCCGGGAACTCGGCAATAATGGGAGTGGCGCTAGGCATACTGGCCTATGTGTCGTCGCACATTGAGTATGCCGGCTATCTGAACATCATGTTCATACCGGGCTGCCAAGAGCTGGTGGTGTTCATATGCGCATTTGTTGGTGCGCTGATAGGATTTTTGTGGTATAACGCATATCCGGCGCAGATATTCATGGGCGACACCGGCAGTCTGACAATAGGCGGAATAATTGCGGTATTCGCGATTTCGATACACAAAGAGCTGCTGATACCAATACTCTGCGGAGTTTGGGTTGTGGAGAACCTGAGTGTTACGATGCAGGTGCTATACTTCAAGCACGGCAAAAAGAAAGGAATCAAACAGAGAATATGGAAGCGCACACCGATACACGACCACTACAGGACACAGCTGAGCCAGCTCGACCCTGAGTGCAAATACATATTCGGCAGCAACAAACGCACATATCACGAGTCGAAAATCACGACAAGATTCTGGATTGTGAGCATAATGCTGGCAGCGTTGACAATAATAACATTGAAAATAAGGTAAAAAACTTGATATAGACATGAAAAGGATAGTAGTGTTGGGCGCAGGCGAGAGCGGAGTAGGCTCTGCAATACTTGCGCAGAAAGAAGGTTTTGACGTGTTTGTCTCAGACTTGTCGGCCATCAAAGACAAGTATAAGAAAGAGCTGGAGCAATACGGCATTGAGTATGAAGAGAAGCAGCACACCGAATCAAAGATTCTGTCGGCCGACGAAGTCATAAAGAGTCCTGGAATCCCCGAGACAGCGCCAATGATAGTTAAGTTGCGCCAGCAGGGCACCCACATAATTTCGGAGATAGAATTTGCCGGAAGATACAGCAAGGACTCAGTCAAGATCTGCATAACAGGCAGCAACGGAAAAACCACAACGACAACACTTATCCACCACATATTCACCCAAGCCGGTCTGGATGCCAGTCTGGCAGGCAACGTGGGATTCAGTCTGGCAAGACAGGTTGCGATAGACCCTCACAAATACTACATCATCGAGTTGAGCAGTTTCCAGCTCGACGGCATGTATGACTTCAGGGCCGACATAGCGATACTGACAAACATAACCCCAGACCATCTGGACCGATATGACCACTGCTTCCAGAACTACATTGACTCTAAAATGAGGATAGTGCAGAACATGACAGAAGAGCAGACATTCATATACTGGGACGGTGACCCTATAGTGGCAAAAGAGATATCGAAGAGACAGATAAAAGCAAAGATGCTTCCATTCGGTCTGGACGAGAAACCAGGTTTGGCAGCATATACAAAAGACGGACAATTCATTATTAACATAAACAACGACACACTTCAAATGGAACTCGATAAGATTGGTATTAAAGGACAGCATAATACATACAATTCAATGGCAAGCGGAATCGCAGCCAGAGTTTCTGGAATCAAGAACGACAGCATCAGACAGGCGCTGAGCGACTTCCAGGGAGTTGAGCACAGACTTGAGCCAGTGGCAAAAGTCAGAAATGTGTTGTTCATCAACGACTCAAAGGCAACAAACGTCAACTCATGCTGGTATGCGCTGCAGTGCATGAAGACCCCTGTTGTGCTGATACTTGGCGGCAAGGACAAGGGCAACGACTACACAGAGATTGCCGACCTGGTGAAAGAGAAAGTGCGTTCGCTTGTGTTCCTTGGAGTTGACAACGACAAGCTCCACTCATTCTTTGACGGAATGAAGCCAAGCGAGGACGCCCGTTCAATGAAGGAGGCAGTTGAGAAAGCATATCACATGGCCGAGAAGGGAGACACGGTTCTGTTGTCGCCATGCTGCGCAAGCTTTGACCTGTTCAAGAGCTACGAGGACCGCGGCGAGCAGTTCAAGCAGGAAGTAAAGAACCTCTAACAGTCGCTACTAAGCACAGACAGGTATGAACGTAATAACCCAGAAACTCGAGAAACTAGCAGGCGACAAGGTGCTGTGGGCAATATTCTTCTTTTTGCTCGCAGTGTCTGCCATCGAGGTGTACAGCGCCACCAGTTCGCTTGTGTATGGGGGAAAGTTCAGCAGCTACACGGGTCCGATAACCGGACACCTGAAGTTTATCCTGATAGGCGTAATAATAGCATTTACACTTCCGTTTCTGTATAACTGCTGCCGAGCCAGAAAGCTGCTTGGAATCTGGCTGTTCGGATTTCTGCTGCTTTTAACAGCTGTTACACTGATAAGCGGAAACTCGGCCAACGACGCGCGCCGCTGGATAAGCCTGGGCGGATTCCAGTTTCAGCCGTCAGAATTTCTGAGGTTCGCATACGTGTGGATGCTTGGCTGGAGCATAGGCAAGTCGAAAGAAGCAGGCCTGGATAAAGGCAAGCTCAAAGACGATTTTTATGCCGTTGTGGCAGTTGCAGGCACGATAGCGGCCACGCTGTTGGTGGGAGTTGAGAACAACTCTACCGGCCTGATGATATACGGGGTTGGTTTTCTCACCTGCCTGATATGCAGATTTCACACAAGAGGCTGGCTAAAGATAACCGGAATTCTGACTCTGCTTGCAACCGCACTGGTGACGCTGGTGATAGTGACCGGAATAAACGTAGGCCGTGTGACCACAGCCGTGAACCGTGTCAGCCGCCATTTTTCGGCACCTAAAGTCGAGGTTCTTGAGATAAACGACAAGAACCTGCAGGAGATGACCGGAAAGATTGCGATAGCAAACAGCCACCTGATAGGCGTGGGTCCGGGCAACAGCAAAGAGAGAGACTCGCTGCCTCAGGCCTATTCCGACTTCATATTCGCCATCATAATAGAAGAGCTTGGACTGTTTGGAGCTTTGATTGTGATGCTGCTGTATATAAGTCTGCTATACAGGTGTGGCAAGATAGCCTCGCAGACCAAGAACCGAACGGCGGGAACGGTGGCAATAGCGATAGGAATAACGATGTCGCTGCAGGCGTTCATACACATGTGTGTGGCCACGGGTCTGGGTCCGGTGACCGGACAGACCCTGCCGCTGATAAGCCGTGGCGGAACGTCGATGCTGGTGAATTGCGCCTACATAGGCATACTGCAGAATCTGTACTACTTTGGCATAGAGAAAGCAGAAAAGAAGAAAAAAGAAGAACAGCAGAGTGCTGCGGATAACAATAAAGAATAAAACAGAAAACAAGATATGAGCAACAATTTGAAATTCATCATAAGCGGAGGCGGAACAGGCGGACACATTTTTCCGGCAGTTTCGATAGCAAACGCGCTGAAAAAGAAATGTCCGGATGCCGAAATACTCTTTGTTGGAGCCGAAGGCCGAATGGAAATGGAAAAAGTTCCCCAGGCCGGATACCAGATAAAAGGTCTGCCAATAATGGGAATGTATCGCGGGCTGAAGAACATATTCAAGAATTTCAAAGTTGCCTACCGACTGCTGAAGAGCAACAGCATGGCAATGGACATTGTGAAGGAGTTCAAGCCAGACGCAGCCATAGGAGTTGGCGGATATGCAAGCTACCCCACACTGCACGCAGCCAACAAGCAGGGAATACCTACATTCCTGCAGGAGCAGAACGGATTTGCCGGAAAAGCAAACATCAGACTAGGCAAGTATGCCCGCAAGATATGTGTCGCATTTGACAACATGGACCGTTTCTTCCCTAAGGAGGCCATAATCAAGACCGGCAACCCTGTGCGCCAGAACCTTAGCAACGTAGAGTTCAAAGACGCAGAAGCCCTGAAAGCGTTCGGACTGAGCAAAGACAAAAAAACACTGCTCATTATCGGTGGAAGCCTTGGCGCAAAGACAGTCAACGACAGCATAGCCGGCGGTCTGGAAAAACTGAAAAACGCAGGCATTCAAGTAATCTGGCAGACCGGAAAGACATATTATGCCGACTGCAAAGCCAAAGCCGACAGCAGCAACAATGCCGACCTGAAGTGCCAGGAGTTTGTGTACAACATGGACCAGGCCTATGCAGTTGCCGACCTGGTGATAAGCCGTGCAGGGGCAAGCTCAATATCAGAGCTCTGCCTGCTTGGCAAAGCGTCGATATTGGTGCCAAGCCCTAATGTGACCGAGGACCACCAGACAAAAAATGCGCTGGCCCTTTCGACCAAGGATGCAGCAATACTGATCAAAGACGCCGAGGCAAAAGACAAGCTTGTCGACACCGCACTGCAGCTGCTGGCCGACGAGTCAAGACTTGAGCAGATGAGCAAGAACGCGCTGGCACTGGCCGAACGCGACTCGGCCGACCGAATAGCAGACATTATACTGACCGAGATAGGTAAAAAATAACAACAACCCCAAAAGCGTATCATCAAGTATGGAGATGCTCAGCAAAATAAGGAACGTTTACTTCATAGGCATAGGAGGCATAGGCATGAGCGCCCTTGCCAGATATTTCAACGCCAACGGATATCAAGTGGCAGGCTACGACCGTGCCGACACCGACCTTGTCAGGAGTCTGCAGAGCGAAGGCATACAGGTGCACAACGAAGATTCAGTTGACTATCTGACCGCTGACTTCAAGAATCCAAACTACACGCTGGTGGTCTACACCCCCGCCATTCCCGACAACATGACCGAGCTTGTGTTCTTCCGCAAGAACGGATTCACCATTATGAAACGCAGCCAGGTGCTTGGCGAGATAACCAAGAGCCAGAGCGGAATATGCATATCGGGCACCCACGGCAAGACGACCACCTGCACCATGACAGCCCACATACTTAACAACTCGAAAGTGGGTTGCAACGCGTTTTTGGGAGGAATATCAAAGAACTTCAGCCGCAACCTGCTGATCAACAAAGACAGCGACCTTGTGGTGATAGAGGCCGACGAGTTCGACCACTCGTTTCTGACACTGACACCCCAGATGGCCGTCATCACGGCAACCGACCCTGACCATCTGGACATATACGGCACAGAAAAAGAATACCGCAAGGCATTCGAAGACTTCAGCTCGCTTATACGCCAGGGCGGAACACTGATAATAAAGAAAGGCCTGCCAATAACACCGCGCACAAAAAGCAGAGTGAGAATACTGACATACTCGGCAACCGAGGGCGACTTCCATGCCGAGAACATCAGAACAGCCGACGGCGACATAACATTCGACTTTATCCACCCCACAGGCAAGATAAGCAACATAAAGCTTGGAGTGCCTGTGCAGATAAACATAGAGAACAGCGTGGCTGCGATGGCACTGGCGCTGCTGAACGGAGCGTCGTATGACGAAATCAGAAACGCAATGGCAACCTACCGCGGAGTGAAGCGCAGATTTGACTTCCAGATTAAGGAGAAAGACAAAGCCCTTGTCGACGACTACGCCCACCACCCTATGGAGCTGAAAGCCAGCATCGAGAGTCTGCGCCAGCTGTATCCAGGCCGCAAACTGACAGGCATCTTCATGCCACACCTGTATAGCCGCACAAGGGACCTGGCCGACCAGTTTGCCCAGAGTCTGAGTCTGCTTGACGAGGCCATACTCATGCCAATATATCCGGCAAGAGAAGAGCCAATTGAAGGAATAACAAGCGAGTGGCTGCTCGAGAAAGTCAACGCCAAGCAGAAACAAGTGTGCACAGCCGAGCAGCTGCTCAGCTATCTGTCGGAACCAGAAACCGAGCTGCAGATTGTTGCCACACTCGGAGCAGGAAACGTTGACGACCTGCTGCCACAGATAAAAGAAATAATGCTGAAAAAATAAAAAACAGATGGACGACGGAACAAAGAAAAAAGCAAAAAGATGGTTCGGGATTGCATGCGTATCGGCTATGGTATGCTATGCAATCTTTGCCGTTGTATTTGTTTCGGGTTCCGACAAAGAAACCGTCTGCAAGGGTGTTGAAGTGGTGATAAAAGACAGCGCCGACAGGCAGTTCATAACACGCGGCGACATTATGCACGCGCTCAACGATTATGAGATGATGCCTGGCGGAGTGTCGATGAAGAACATCAACACCACACAAATGGAGCGCAAAATCCACAAGATTATGCCCACAATAAAAGAGATATGCTGCTACAAGACACCCGAGAGCACAATCCGTGTGGACATTACCCAGCGCACCCCAGTTGTCAGGATAATGAACGGCACATCGAGCTATTATGTCGACACCGACGGAAAAAAAATGCCGTCGACACCAGGCCACCCGGCCTATGTGATGATAGCCACAGGCAGGATAGACGAAAAGCTGGCACTGGGCAAACTATATGAGTTTGGCAAATACGTAAACGAGGACAAGTTCTGGAACTCGCAGATTGAGCAAGTAGACTTTGACTACAGCGGCAATGCGACACTGTCGACAAGAGTCGGCCTACAGAACATCAAAATGGGCACGTTGGACAACTACGAGCAGAAGCTCGAAAATCTGATGACCCTGTACAAAAAAGCCTTCAACAAAGGAGGCTGGAACAAGTACAAAGAAATAAATCTGAAATACGACAATCAGGTGGTCTGCACCAGAAAGCAATAAAAATAAGAGGTTTTTTAAAAAAGGTATATAGAATGGGCTCCGGACATAACAAAAAGAACGAAACTAAATACCACGAACTTGAAGGGTATGTGATTGCAATAGATCTCGGTTCGACCGAGTTCAGAGGCATTGTCGGCAAAAAAGTCGGCAACGGGAAAATAGAGCTGATTGCCAAAGACAGCGTTGCCGGACAGGGAATCAACAAAGGATGCATACAGAACGTTGAAGACGTGAAGTATGGCATCAGCCGTCTGTGCAAAATGCTCGAGAACAGACTCAACACAAAACTGAACGAAGGCAAAGCACCGCAAGACAGAATCAGCACCGAGGTCAGAAGAGTGTACATATCGCTGAACGGAGCCTCGATTGACACATCAAACAACTCGGCAAGCCGAAAGATGGGCGGAAACACAATCACACGCGAGCTTGTTGAGGAGTTTGACAACGAGAACAGAAGATACCCAATAGGCAACGACAACGAGCTGCTTGACATAATACCACAAGAGTGCATCATCGACGACGAAGACAGACCATTCGACCAAATGCTGGGCACACGCTGCGAGTCGGTGACAGCAAAATACAAGCTGGTGCACGGAAAGAAAAGCCTAAGACAGAACCTGGAGGACGTGCTTGGCGAACTGAACCTGAAGCTGGCAGGATATGTGCTCTCGACAATAGCCGAAGGCAACGTCATGCTGACCGACGAGGAGAAAGAGCTTGGATGCGTTCTGGTGAACTACGGACACACATCGACCGGAGTGTCAGTCTACTACAAAAAACTTCTTAAGTTCACCTTCGTCATGCCGCTGGGCAGCAAAATGATTGCAAAAGACCTGACAACACTGAAACTGACAGAAAATCAGGCCAAAGAGATAAAAGAATGTTGCGCCTGCGTGGTCGACCCAAAACGTGGCGAATATACAATAACGATGAACGAGCGAGAGATAAACTCATCGACCATCAACGAGATAATTGCCAGAAGAATTCAGCAGATGCTTGGATACGTCAACGCCTGCATAGACCAGTCGGGACTGAAAATTGGCTCGCAGCTTGAGAAACTGATACTGACAGGCGGCGGCTCAAAACAGAAAGGACTGAAGACCATGGCAATGGAAGAAATAGGACTTGAAGTGGGCCGCGGACAACTGCACAACAACAAACTGGTGTCAGCCGACAAATTCTTTGATGACAAAAACGAGGAGCAGAGATTCTCGCAATCGCTTGGAACAATCGTCACTGCGACCGAAGACTGCTTTGAATATAAACTCGAAATGGAGCCAACAAAGAAGACACTGTTCCAGACATTCAAGGAAATGGCGCTTGGCACATTCACCGAAGAGCTGAAAGAGTAAGATCACACAGCAAACAAAAAAACAAGACAACGACTTAAAAACAAAACATATAAACAACAAACAGGACAAATGGAGGAACTCGAGATAGTAGATACAGAGCGTCCAATAATCAAGGTTATTGGAGTTGGAGGAGGCGGTGGCAATGCTGCCAACTATATGTTCAAGAAAGGAATCACAGACGTTGATTTCGTGGTGTGCAACACCGACAAAAAAGCCCTCAACGCATCCCCTATCCCAACACAGGTGCTGCTGAGCGACAAAGGTTTGGGAGCAGGCAGCAAGCCAGAGATTGGCCGACAGGCAGCCATTGAGCATCTGCCCGAAATCACAGAGATACTGAAGGACAGCACCGAGATGGTGTTTGTCACTGCAGGTATGGGCGGCGGCACCGGCACGGGAGCAGCCCCTGTGATTGCACGAGCTGCAAAAGACATGGGAATCCTGACTGTGGGCATTGTCACCATACCATTCCTGTTTGAGGGAAGAAAAAGAGTGCAGCAGGCACTTGAGGGACTGCAGGAGATGCGCAAAAGCGTCGATGCAATCATCATCATCACCAACGAGCGAATCAAGGAGCTGTATGGCGACCTGACAATGAGCAAAGCCTTCAACATGGCCGACAACGTGCTTGCCACCGCAGCCAAAGGAATAGCCGAACTGATTACAGTGACCGGATATGTGAACGTTGACCTTGAAGACGTGCGCACGGTGATGACCAACAGCGGCGACGCCATAATGGGTTCGGCAATAGCAAGAGGCGAAGACCGTGCCATCACAGCAATACAGGAGGCACTGAACTCGCCACTGCTAATCAACAACGACATAACCCAGGCAAAGAGCATATTGCTGAACATCACCAGCGGAGTCGACGAGAACGAAGCCACAATGGGCGAGACCTCAATAATAACAAATTATCTGGAAGAACTGCGTGGCGGCGAATCCAACATGATATGGGGAAACACACAGGACCCTGAGCTTGGCGACGCGCTGCAGGTTACAATTGTTGTGGCCGGCCTGAACCTGACCGACGAAGAGATAAGCAAACCATCGGAGCCTGCAAAGAAGAGCGCCACATCGTTTGTGACAGACCTGTTTCACCCAGCACCAAAACCAGTTGAGACGAAGAGCGATTCGCACAAGATGACCGACGATGAGTTCGAAAAAATATCGGCACAGGCCTACGGCAAAAATCCGTTCACCAAGGTGCCAAAGCAAGAAGATCAGCCGCTGCCACCATACTCACCCGAAGTTGATGACCCAGAAAACAAAGCCAAAACATTCAGCTTTGAACCAAGCAGTGTTGAGTCTGCACAGGCATCTGTTCAGGAGAATCCAAAACCACAGGAGCCAGAGAAGCCTGCCGAGCAGCCAAAGAAGTATAATCTTTCGGACCTGAAGAACATGACCGACGACAACGACTTCTGACAACACCACACCAACAAAACAACTTGACTAACAAATGGGCAACACATTAAGAAGCATATCCGAATACGTTGATATCGAGACACTTGAAGAGAAGGAGAATCCTATCATCAAGGTTATCGGTGTGGGCGGCGGCGGCGGCAACGCAGCCAACTACATATACAAGCGCAGCATAGAAGGAGTTGGCTTCATTGCAGTCAACACCGACGTCAAAGCCCTGCGCAACATCAGCATACCCACCCAGGTGGCGCTGAGCGAGCTTGGCGCCGGCTGTCATCCAGATGTTGCCAAAGCCAAAACAAAAGAGCACGAAGACGAGATAAGAGCCAAACTTGAAGGCACCGAGCTGCTGTTCATATCGGCCGGGCTGGGCAAGGGCACAGGCACAGGAGCCTCGCCAGAGATTGCCCGAATAGCCCGCAGCATGAACATACTGACGGTATCGGTCGTGACCCTTCCGTTCGCGTTCGAGGGCAAACCACACCTTATGCGTGCTATTGCCGGACTGAACGAGCTCAGGGCCCAAAGCGACGCCGTGCTTATAATAGCAAACGAGCTGATAAACAAAGCGTTTGGCGATTTGCAGCTGAGCAAAGCCTTCAACCGTGCCGACGAGATAATAGCCACTGCCATAAACGGAATAAGCAGCACAGTGCTGAAAGACACCGGATATGTGCAGAGCGACATGGCCGACATGCGCACCACACTGACCGACGCCCACGACATTCTGATGGGTGTGGGTCTGGCAGAAGGTGAGGACAGAGCCCTGAATGCCATAAAGCAGGCGCTCGACTCGCCGCTATTCATACTCAACGACATATCTGGAGCCGATAAAATCCTTATCAACTACGCCTACTCGGCCAACCACGAGGTGACCATGAACGAAATGAGCACCATCAACGAGGAGATAGAAAAACGCGTAGGCTCACACCCCGACCAGATTTGGGGCAGCACCGCCGACGACGAGCTTGGCGATTATCTGCGACTGACAATAATAGTGACCGGACTGCAGAGCCCGAGCGACGAGGATCTGATAAACGCATCGGTGTGGAAGGCACCGGCAAAGCCTGCCGCAAAAAAGCCTCAGGCCGAGAGCGTCAATCCACAGCCTCAGCCACTGGCACAGCAGCAGCCACAGATGGCACAGAAACCGCAGTTGCAGGCACAGCAACCGCTGGCACACGCGAATGTCTCGTCGAAGCAAGAGACAGAAGTTGACCACACAGACACCGATGACCACAGCCACAAAATAGTCTTCACGATAAACGGAGTGGAGACCGAGAATCCGGCAATCGAAGATTTCCACACCGAGGAGCCTGCAACAAGGAAACCAAGCCTGAGGGACTTTGACGACGACGAGTTCATGGCAGACATCGACCGTCCGCACGGTGCAGACGACTTCCAGATAATGGGAATAAACAAAAAGAAACTGAACAACAAAACATTCGTCTGCAAAGAGAACGAGTTGTTTGTGCACAACGACTTCCTCAACGACAATGTAGACTAAAAAAAAATAAATAAGACTATGGCATTATTCGATCAAATCAGCACAGACATCATGCAGGCCATGAAGGACCGCGATGAAGTGAAGAAGACAGCATTGCGCGGCGTTAAAAAAGAGTTTCTTGAAGCCAAGACAGCCAAAGGCTCTGACGGCGAGCTGAGCGACGAGACTGCAATAAAGATACTTCAGCGCATGGTTAAACAGCGCAAGGAGAGTGCCGACATATACACGCAGCAGAACCGCCAGGACCTTGCCGACGCAGAGCTTGCCGAGATGGCAGTGATTGAGCAGTATCTGCCAAAGCAGATGAGCGACGAGGAGCTGACAGCCGCAATCAAGCAGATAATAGAGCAGACCGGCGCCACAAGCGTCAAGGAGATGGGCAAAGTGATGGGTGTTGCCAGCAAGCAGCTTGCAGGCAAAGCCGAAGGCAAAGCCATAAGCGACAAAGTGAAGCAGCTGCTGGCCTAATCGGAAGAAAAGAAGCAAAAAAAGTATAATAAGCATCAGGCCTCCACACCCCCAAACTCGGGCTATGTGGGGGCTTGATTGCTGATAAAGCAGAAAGCAGGAATGGAAAGAATAGTGATGCAGATGGTCATACTGTTTGTGCTGGTGATAGCCGGTTTCATAGCAAACAAGTGTGGGTATATGGGTGCGGAATCAGACCGCAAGCTGAGCGGACTGATACTGAACTTCACGTGTCCGGCGCTGGTTTTGTCGTCGGTCATGGGCGACCGCCTGCCCGACAGCCAACTGGTTATGCCACTGCTGGCCGTAGGATTTATCACCTACATAGTTCTGACCCCCGTAGCCTTTTATCTGCCACGCCTGATAACCCACAAGACCGACGAGCAGGGCATAATAGGATTTATGACCATGTTTGGCAACGTTGGCTTCATGGGCTATCCGATAGTGTCGGCCCTGTTTGGCCCTGAGGCCGTATTCTATGCCAGCGTGCTCAACTTTCCGAACACCTTCTTTGTGTTTGCAATAGGCTCGATGCTGGTGAGCGGCGACAGCAACGGACTGCGTTTCAACTGGCGCATACTTGTGAGTCCGGCAATGATAGCCTCATACCTGTCGATAGCAGTTGTGATGCTCGGGCTGACCGAGATACCGATAGTCATAAGCGAGCCACTGCGCCTGCTTGGCAACATAACGGTGCCGGCAGCACTGATGATAATAGGCAGCCAGATGGCCCAGATGCCAGCCAGCAAAATGCTTGGCGAGCCGCGAATATACGCCACAGCGGCAATCAGACTGATAGCCGTGCCAGTGGTGCTGTTCTTCCTGTTCAGCGCACTAAAATTTGAGCAGACAGTTGTGAACATAAACACGGTGATAATAGGCATGCCTGTGGCCACCTACGGCACGATACTGTGCCTAAAATATAACCGCGACATGACCCTGATAACCCAGGGCACCTTCATCACCAACCTGCTCAGCATAGCCAGCATACCGCTGATAGCGATGCTGTTCTGACCCACCGACTTCCAACAAAAAAAGAGAACACTCAATGGGCAAAAGATCCACCAACGACTACAAAGAAATAGAAAGCCTTGAGCAGCTGCTCGAACTTGGCAAACAGCAGACCATATTCAGCCACTGCGCGTTTCAGGACATAGACTTCAGCCAGTTTGAAGACGTCAGACTGCCCTACAAGTTTGAAGACTGCATATTTCTGGGCTGCAAGTTTCCGTCGGGCTACGAGCGTTTCATCTCGGTCAACTGCCTAATATTTCCGCAGATCAACGTACCCTACAACCCATTCCGCAGCGAGCTGTACAATGGCAGCAGCCTGTATGAAGGATTCGACAGTTCACAGCCAGACAGTCAGGAAGACTGCTATGACCAGAAAGTCTACCGCCACTATATGTGGACAGGCAAACAGGCCACCGACATCAAGGAGACGCTGGCCCGCTCGCTTCACGACCACTCGATAAGCGACGCCATGTATGATTTTCTTGAGAACTATGACGAGAAGAAGATAGTGGGAATAATGGGCGGTCACGGTCTGCTCAGAACCGACAGCATGTATGCCAAGATAGTGGGCATAAGCAAAGAGCTGACCGAGCGCGGATACCTGATGGTGAGCGGCGGCGGCCCCGGAGCAATGGAAGCCACCCACCTTGGAGCGTGGCTTGCCGGACGCAGCTCCGCCGAGGTGGGCCAGGCGCTCGACACCCTCAGCATAGCCCCAAAATACTCAGACAGCGGCTGGCTTGGCAGCGCGATGGAAGTAATAGAAAAATATCCCCAGCAGAAGTATAAAAGTCTTGGCGTGCCGACGTGGTTGTACGGGCACGAGCCAGCCACCCCATTTGCCACCCACATAGCCAAATATTTTGAGAACAGCATACGCGAGGACACGATATTGAGCATAGCAAAAGGCGGAGTCATATACACACCCGGGAGCGCAGGCACAATGCAAGAGGTGTTTCAGGACGCTGTTCAGAACCACTACCTCAGTTTCGGCTACGCCAGTCCGATGGTGTTTATCGGCGTTGACTACTGGACCAAGGAGATGCCCATATACACAATGCTGCAGAGTCTGCTTGAGAGCGGACGATATAAGAACCTGATTCTGAACGTGACAGACGACAGCAACAAGGTTATAGAAGTGATAGAAATGTTTGTTTAGGCACAAGCAAAAAACTAAAAATAATGTCCGTAGGCAGAAAGAATGCAGACGGACATTTCTGTTTCGTCGACAGAATAGACAAGCCTGTGTCTGCGGTCAATACGTCTGGAAAAAAGTTTCCGTCCGTCGGTATGCTTAAGAGTCTCCACCTCTCCCCCACCAGAGAACGGATGCGTCTGCAGCTGGCAGATAAGGAAATCAATGCGCCTTTTCAATCCGGCATTTGTGTGTCGCTGAACATCGAGAGCAGCCCTGTCGGTGTAAATAATTCTGAACATAATAAAAGCAAACCCTGAAAAATAGACACTCTATGAGACATTTCTAAGCGGCAATATATTATGCCGCTCATAACAAAAAAGAAGTCCAAAAAAATTTGGACTTCTCTAAGAGTTGCGGGAACAAGACTCGAACTTGTGGCCTTTGGGTTATGAGCCCAACGAGCTACCAACTGCTCCATCCCGCATACGTTCAACCAGTTTATCACCCGATTGCGATGCAAAATTACTATATTTGGTGTATTTATGCAAACTTTTGTAGCATTTTATTCATAAATATTTTGCAATTATCTGATAATCAATCATTCAAATCATAATAAGCGAAGAAAACAGTCAGAATTTATTGAAAAAAAGAGAAAATCGGCTCAAAAAAGCGTCAAAAGCCGAGCGAATTATGTTGTGCAAAACACTTAGAGTGTCATTCTCAAGGAAAAAGAGATAAAAAAAGGACGATATAGCAGCTCTAAAATTCACTCAAAATCAATTTACAGAGATTTGCAGTTAATGTTTTCAAGACAGAAAAGTAGGGCCTGCTCCTTGCGGAGCAAGCCCTACTTTTTTTTATTCAGCCCAGAACAACAAGTCTGGCCGTTCATGGTTACTCAATAAACTTCAGACTGGCAACCACATCAGAGTCGCAGGTGAGGACCGCCACATAAACACCATGCCTCAGGCCAAGTTCAACACGTCCGGCTCCACCCATAATATCCTTGACAGTGACCAGACGGCCCTGCATGTCGTAGACCAGAACAGAAAGCAAGCCGTAGGCATTGTCGGCAATGCAGAGAGAACCATTCTCGTAGCTCAGTCCAACATTCTGATGAACACTCTCCACCTCTGTTTTGACGACATCAAGTCCTTGCACACATTCTTTGCTGTTGCCAGAAGGGTCGGTGAAAGTCCAAATCAAATTATACGGATACATGAGGCCTTCTGTATCCTGATAAGAAAGAGTTCCGGCAACATTTCCCTGACAATCCTGAGCGAACAAGCTGTCGGCATAATAATAGCAGCCGTCTATGTTGATTTTAACCATAGTATCAGACCTGTTTTCGTCGTCGCAGCCCACATAGATAACGTCTTTCAAAGAATAGCAATCAAACACAGGAGCAAAAGAATCAGCCACGTTGATAATTTGCGGACAAGAGGCTGTAAGCCCGTTATAGCTGAAAGTCCACGTCAGAGCAGTGGCACCGATAGGATAAACATCGTTTAGGCCCAGATTGTCGGCACGCTCAACGCTGACAGCCTTGTAGGTGTTGCCGTCAGCACCGACACCATAGATAGTATCGGCAATGATTTCTGCGCCGCAAAGTGCGGAATCGGCAAAATAGAATTTGTCTGAATTCACGCATACGACAGAGAAGTCTGTCTCTGAGCCAGAATCCGAGCCATCGGCCTCGACCGCCTGGGCAAGCAGATAAGAATCGGAGGAGTCATCGACCTTAACCAGTGCTGAGTAAGAGCCCTTGGCAGTTGGCTTGTAGGTCTGGCTGTTGGCACCGCTGATGAGCACCCCGTCCTTATACCAGAAGAAGCCATAACCCGAGTTCACCGAGAGGGTCGAGCCAGAAGCAGTGATGACAGGTTTTGCCGAGGTTATATATTTATAGATAATCTTGGCCAGTTCGTTGGCGCCGTCGTCGTTGGGGTGCACACTGTCTGAAAGATACCAGCTTGAAGCATAGAACAGAGTGTGCAGGTCGATGATGTTAACGCCCTTCTCCACAGCAGCGTCGAAAATTATAGGGTTGATGACATTGACGATGGCAGTGTCGGTAATAGTCCAGCTAACATTATTAGAATAAGGCTGCAGGGTTGCATATATTTCGGGTTGCGAGCCAAGATGAGCGAAAGTGTCGATAAGCGCGCGATAGTCTCGCTTCAGGTCTTCCTGGCTGACCAGTCCGTAGGCCCAGTTATAGAGTCCCAGATCGGGATAGTTTCCCATAAAGAATTTGCTGTCGTTGGTTCCCAGTTCAATGACCACAGTGTCTGGATTGGAATTCATGGCCGCAGTGAACCTGTCGGTCGACCAATAGGACGAACTGCCATAGGTGGAGAAAGTCATGCTCGACACGCCGAAATTAGAGACCGAGCTTGACTGGCCGAGCATTTCCTGCAAGCGTGTCGGATAGGAGTATTTGCCGTCTGAGAGTCCGTAGCCATAAGTGATACTGTTTCCAACGCATGCCACATTTCCGGCCATGGCCGAGATAGAAGCCAGACATAAAAGTCCGGCAGTTAAACATCTAAAATTCATAACAGTGGTTAAAATTGAATGCGGACAAAAGTATACAAATTTGGCTGAAAAAGAAAGAGAGAAATGCACTCTATGACCTCAAGACAAATTATAAGACCGACAGAAATTTGATTATGTCGATGCAGACATCTATCTTTGAGCAGAAAAAATTGGAGAAAATCAAATAACGAATATTATGACAAAAGAAGAAAGATTCAACGAGATTGACAAAGTGTGCAACAAGCTGAAAGAGTCGCACAACGAGATTGACGGAAAGAATGAGGCATACTGGGTGTTTGCAGTCAATTCGGAGGAAGAAGGAAGCGACAAGCTGAGAATGACCGCATCGTGCGAGGGAGACATGAGTTTGATAGCAGCCATGCTCTACCACGCCGCATCAAGAAATCCCGACATTTACAGCACAATGAAAGCTCTGGTAGCGATGCTAGACAAAGACAGGGAACAAAACTTTGCAGCAAAAAGGAGCGACAACAACTAGTTCATGCCGTTAGCCAGTCGGCCACGGTGATAGCCACTGCTCCCCTCCCTTTCTTCCACACAAGGAGCAGTTCAAAATATCACACCAACTCAATTTATAGAGTTCAACTTGATTAATAAAAATTTGCTATACATTTTAAGGTTTAGCAATGCTTAAAATAAAGAGGGGCATTCTTGATGACCCTCTTTATTTTCTTGTTGGGCAAATTATGTCACGAAAAATTGGCAACTCACTGATTTTTTTTACTTTACACCATATTTTTTCAGAATTAATTATTACCTGCGCAACGCAGTTCGCCCCGCTTTTTGGGAAATTACTAAAGAGACATTGCAATGAAACATTTGTTATACGTCATTCCGGCTTTAGCCGTTTTTTTTTATGTCGGACTATATGACACACCGTAACTACGCGACGTGGTTACCACTATATTTTCTCTTAATTTCGATAGCCGCAGTTGCACGGGCCCTATTATTCATCCGCCGACTCAGAAAGGATTAGTATTGTAGTTTGAAGCGAATAGAATGTCTAATCTCGTCATATTTTGACGAGATTAGACATTCTATTCACATCACTTCGTATCAATCATCATCAACCAACAGATAATGCGCACTTCTGCCGGCATCTGCAGATTTAATTAAGATACCTTTATCTAGCAGATCAGTTATATCTCGTAACGCTGTTGCCTGAGAGGTCTTTGTGATTTTTGCCCATTTAGAAGTGTTCAGTTTCCCATTAAAACCATCCCACAACATATTCACAACTTTAACCTGTCGTTCATTCATTGGAATTTCTCGATGTTTTTTCCAGAATGAGTCCTTTTTAAGAACACGCTGTACCATTATTTCTGACCTAAGCATTGCACTCTTCATTGTTGTAAGGAACCATTCTAGCCAGAGGGTAATATCCAATCCTCCAGTAGTAGTCTGTTCTAATATGGTATAGTAGTCCTTTTTATTAATCAAAATTTCAGCCGACATACTATAAAAGCGATGTGGCAAACCATCTGCTCTAGACAATAGCAAGTCTGTAATTGTTCTTGTCAGTCTGCCATTTCCATCATCAAAGGGATGAATTGCCACAAACCACAAATGAGCAATAGCAGCCTTCAGCACTGGATCTGTTGATTTTTCTTGCTCTACCCAATTCAAAAAAGCAGACATCATAGCCGGAACTAATTGTGAAGAAGGCGCCTCATAATGTACTTTTTCTTTACCCATTGCTCCTGAAATAATCTGCATAGGCTCTTCCCCGACACGGTAGGCTGCCACTGTAATAGGATAAACACCACTTCGCCCGGTAGGAAACAAAGCCGCATGCCAATTAAAAAGGCGTTCATCAGTCAATGGTTCTGTATTATTTCGCACTGCATCCATCATTATCTGCACAACCCCCTCAGTGTAATGGTCTGGTTCTGGCAGACCTTCAGTAGGTAGCCCTAGGTGACGCGCTACTGATGAACGCACACGGTCGGCATTCAAAAAGACGCCCTCAATCTCTGATGAGCGCAGCACATCTTCTGTCATCACATCCAGTGAAGTTGTATTCTGCATGTCAAATCCTAATGCAGACATTATTCCTCCTAACTTGCCCTCTAAATTTCTAACCTCTGAAAGCAAGTTCAGCAGACTATCTGTATTCCAAGAAAAGTGTGGCCATCCTTCATATTGCCAAATATAATATGGTACCATATTTTTTTTATTTTAATACAAAAATAGAAATTTGAAGTGAATAGGCCTCCTAATCTCGTCATATTTTGACGAGATTAGACAAATACCCTTAAAATACGAACTTCAAGACTGAGCAGTATATAAAAAAATATATTGGCTTTTCCCCACGCCCCGTGGTGGGGAATTTTTTAATGATACTGCCTATTTTTCGAACCAGTGCTTAAGTTAAGAAAATAACAATTAAATTGGCACGATGAAAAAAGAAAGAAGAAAATTTTCAGCCGAATTTAAGGCGAAAGTGGCGATATAAGCCGTAAAGGGTCAGGAGACACTAACACAGCTGTCAGAACGATTCAAAGTGTCAAGTGTGATGATCTCTAAGTGGAAATCAGAGTTTCTGTCTAACGCATCAGCGGCATCTACGGAAAAGAAGGAAGACCAGTAAAAAGACAAGGAATTAGAGCAGTGCTACAGTAAAATCGGCAAATTGGAGATGATGCTGGATTTTACAAGGCGGGCATCAAAAGAATTGGGGATACAGATGCCCGCAGAAAACTGATATTTCCTCATAACGAATTGAGCATCAACGAACAATTAGAGCTGTTAGGTATAAGCAAGGGACTTTATTACTACAAGCCAGAAGGAATAACCGAAGAAACCCATAAATTGATGGAGTTCACAGACAAGGAACACTCGGAATTTCTCGGAAAGGGAGTTGTCGGGATGAGAGATGCTATAAATGAGAAGTTCGAATCGGAGAAAACGGATTTTCGCATAGGAGAACGACGTGTAAGACGCTTAATGCACATGATGAACATCCATGCCTCATATTCAGGACCAAAATTAAGCGTTATAGGCTCCACTTCCTATGTGCATCCTTACCGGCTAAAAGGTCTGACTATAAACTTTGAGTTAGGACAAACACCCCATCATAAGTAACGGAGATAGCATTATTAGTTGTGAATTGCTTTAAAATGCCTAACTTTGAGTTAGGACAAACACCGCCTGCAACCGCAGCATCTATAGCCATATGGTTGTGAATTGCTTTAAAATGCCTAACTTTGAGTTAGGACAAACACCAAATAACTTTATATTAAAATTAAATATTAAGTTGTGAAATGATTAAAAATGCCTAAATTAGATTAAGAACAAACACAAAATTTAT